>Ga0315284_10002372_pt1 | contig 27006 bp, 28 predicted proteins | sample YL17G09_16_MG_FD_203696 | JGI IMG/M metagenome (GOLD analysis project Ga0315284, IMG submission 203696) | Sediment microbial communities from Yellowstone Lake, YNP, Wyoming, USA - YL17G09_16 | ecosystem: Environmental > Aquatic > Freshwater > Lake > Sediment | place: USA: Wyoming | collected...
TAAATTAATTTATATTATTTAATTATATCAAAATATATTTAAAATTAGAATTCTATTTAGTGTCAGCGCAGCAGCGGTAGCGTCCATAATCAGTATGAATAACATTATTAATGAAAGTGCAGCTTCCCTGGCCAACCCTGTAAGTATTGATATTGGGAGAAACATAGTTGTCCCAATCAGAGATCCATTCATTGTTGGCATTGGTCATATTTGTTAATCCCAGAGCAGCTGCCCTTAAGCAAGAAACATACCATTCTTGGTAGTTACAGAGCTTGGCGCCAAAATTGGCGCAGTTGTCCATTGCTGTTCTCCATTGGGCAGTAGCACTGCTTTCATCTTTTTGAATGCAGAAACCAAGATTGGTATTAACCCAGGGTCCTCCACTAGCCGGACATGCTACAGATCCGCTGCAATCGCCCCAAATCAATTTAGCGCCGTCAGACATCAAGCAATTATTACTGGCACCTAAAGCACCGTTTAGCTTAATAATGGGACTGGCCCCAATAATATTGATTGAGCTGTTGATCTCTAAAGCATTGGAAGCAGAAGGCTGGGTTCTGATGCCAACATTGCCTGAAAGCCTGGCATCTCCATTTACGTCTAAATAATAGGCGGGGGCAACAATTGATCCAGTGTTAACTCCTAGCTTTCCAAAAGCAACAACCAACCCTGTATCTGCAGGAGGATCTTGAACATTTAATGCCAAAGCTCCCTTTTTTGTCTGTAAACCAGGTCCTGTATGAATTGGGATAAAACAGTCAGGGCAGTCAGGAGGTTCGCTTGTTGGCTCGCTAAAAGCCATTACCAAGTAACTAGCTAAAAAGGTAGTCAGTATTACTGTCAGAAAGATAACAGCTGTTTTATTCTTTAAATAGTTGTTTAAGTTAGACATCTCTTAAATTGAATTAGTAACGACAGCAACGAAATGCTCTTGTTGCGCTTACTTGAGTTTCACTAAACTTACTGCATCCTCCATTACCAACACTATAAGCATTTGCTACTCCTGCTGCATCAATTCTAGAAAATTCATCAATCCATTCATAGTCGTCCGTTAAATTGTTTAAAGGAGCTTTAGCTGTGCAATAACCGTACCACTCTGAAGCACTACATAATCGAGCTCCACTTTGTCGACATTTATCAGACGCAGTAAACCAATCTTTATTGCCAGCTATATTCTCATCGTTTTGGATGCAATAACTGGCACCAGCAGAATAACCAGGAGGACAAACAATGGTCGGATTAGCTATAGTTGTCCATTCAACCTTAGATCCGTTGGAAACTATTGCCTGGCCAGCTGCACCAGAAACATTGTCTATTAATATTTTGGGGTCAGGACCTGTTATATTTATTGCTCCTTTAACTTCTAGTCTACAGTTGTTGCAAGATAAATGTTTATCGTTAACATTATTTATATTTCCATAATCGCCAATTCCGATGTTGCCCTTATTGTCTATTAGCATCTTTGTTTGATATGTTTGAGCTTTATCACTTCGAATATTAAACTCAATAACCGGAGCGTCTCCACCGTATTCACTCGGAACTAAAAACATTCCAATAACTTGTTCTTCATTTTGAATACCTCTGGCACTTATTGTTCCTCTTACATGTAAGGTATCTTTTGGTACAACATACTCGCCAGCCTCCAATAACATAGGGTTTCCTTTTGACGGATCAATAGAGCTTCCTATTCCTACTGTCCCTGTCGCGACAATAAAACCAATGTAATCTTCTGGTGCGCCTAGCATTTTACCAGCCATATTTACAACTAAGCCACCCCACTTCTCCTGCGCTGTTCCTCCAACATTAATCGTTGTTGTTGCATTGCCCTCTGGCGGGTTTTTTGATGGCTCTTCAAAAGAAAAAACGTAGCTCGTAAAAAAGGCCGTCACTAGAACTGACAAACATAAAGCAATATTTTTGATTATTAAAGAATATTTTGTATTAAACATAGTGATATAATAATAATTAATTTTAAAAATTGGATCGACAACAACGATAAGAAACTAATTCGCTGGTCTTCTTTTTACCAACCTTATTGCAACCACCGTCACCTAAAGTAAAATTATATAAATCTGCAATGGCAGCGGCAGGCTCATAACTTTTATCATCAACCCATTCAGCGTTATCATCCATCTTATTAAATAAAGCCAGATTGCTTATACAAGCGTTATACCACTCTGAAGCACTACAGAGCCTAGCATTTAAGTCTTTGCATAAACTAGCCGCACCAAACCAATCTGAAGTATTTTCTTTTGTTTGGACGCAATAACCCAAAGACGTATCAACAAACCCAGCTGGACAATTAACAATGTTTTTCCAGCTTGGCGGATTATTACCATTAGAAACTAATATTTGGCCGATCTTACCAAATTGATCATTAATTCTAATTTGCCCGTCTTCTCCAGCAATATTAATATGAGAACTATCTTTACTATAAATCTCTAACGCAGAACTAGGATACTTTAAACCAATCCCGAATCTACCATTACCATCAATAACATCTTTTGTATGCCAGTAACCTTGAGTTTTTCTGCTAAATTCTATTCTTGATCCTTCATCGGGAACAGCCTCGGCAAACATATCGTCAATAATTATAACCTTCTGAGGAATTGGAACAGAAATCGCTACCATAGTAATCTTCATCAAAACAATTGATGATTTCAATTCCCCGGGAACACTACTAATATTCCATTTTATTGGTTCCCAACTAGTATCACCGAATACAGGTTCTACTTTCAATGTATTATCAGCTGCAGTACAGACAAAAAATTGTTTTTTATCGCGGTCCCAACATTCATTAGCTAATCTCGTTACCGCTTGTTTTGTAATAGGATGTATATAGCCATTAAACAGTTCAATTCGATAAGGTCGAAGGTCGGGACCTATTCCATTAACCTTGCTCCAAAATTTGATTTTTTTATAATTAGAAAGGTCAATAGCTATTCTTTGCTGAGCTGAATTTTTAAAATCGTGAATAAGTTCACAGCTAACGCTTGAACCTACTACCGCATCTATTTCTAAAGAATAGCTAGATCCGCTTCGTGAATCCGTACTACTCTGAACCGTTAAAAAACCGGGGCATTTTGTTTCATAAGCTTCTTGAGCAAGATGATCGCTATCATAGTCCATTTCATCGATTCTATAATCTGGAAACTTTTTGGCCTCAACCATAAACATACCGATTTCTCCTTCGTCATTTAAAACACCTCCAGCGGTTATCGAACCATGAACATCTAAAATATCACTGGGATCTTTTAAAACCCTTTTACCGTCAGAATCATATTCACCTGACCACATACCAATGCCAACGCTACCAGTAGCAACCATAAAACCGACTTGTGCCCCTCCGGCATTAACCATTAACGGTCCTGCTTTGGCTTGAGGATAGAATCCGTTATGAATAGGAGCGCCTACTATATCTGCTGGTGGAATATCAGATGGTTCCTGCCATTCATGTTTTCCTTCCCATTCAATAGAAAATGCGTAGCTGGCAACAAATACCATTACCAAAATCCCTAAAAAAATAGATGTAAGTCGTATTCTTGAAGAGAAATTAAGGTAGGACATTTATTCGGTAGGCGTCATTGATTTAATTAATTCATCAGAAACTTCTATTGGCTCGGAACCTTCTGGCGCTGTCATTTGTTTTCTTAATTCATCAGACATCTCAACAGGCTTAGATCCGGGAGGTGGGGTCATTGACTTGATAAGATCATCGGAAAGCTTGACCTCATTCGGGTTTTCCTTTTTTTCTTCGACAGCATATTTTGACGCTTGTTGGTAAAGGTAAAAAAGAAAACCGCCAAAAATAAAGGCGATGATAATAATAACGCTAATAGCTATAATTATATTCTTGATCTTCATTTTAGATATATTTATTTGTTATTTATTTTTTAATGATTAAGTTATTATATCAAATTATTAGTCAAGCAACAAAAGACTAAAGGGAATATCCAACCCGATCATTAGTTTATTTTACCAAAAACAAGCCAAGATACCAGTCAATAATCCACAGGCCAAAGAATAAAGCCAAATAAGTGCCTAAAACCAGGAAGGGACCGAAAGGAATTTCTGAAGACATTTTCTTTTTACCAAGAAATATCAACAACAAACCTATTAAAGATCCGATAAAAAAGCTTAAGTTTAGGGCAATCAAAATATTGGGAAAAGAAAAGAACAAGCCCATTAAAAAAACCAGCTTCACATCCCCCATTCCCATCCATCTTTCCTTAGAACCAACCACGATTAAGAAGAATGGCAAAGCGGCAAAGTAAGCTGAAAATAAAGAAGGCATCAAAGAATCAAAAGCATCAAGCTTAAATGAGAAATTAGATAAAGACCAAACCTTGATTATGTTATAAACAAAAACCAAAAAGATGGCCGGATAAATAACTCTATCAGGAATAATATAATGCTTCAGATCATATACAAAGATAACCAAAAGAATTGAAAGAACAACCAGATAATATAAGAAATCAAAGATCCAGAAGCCAAAAGAAGAATATTCCTTAAAACCAAGAAGTAAATAAACAGAAACAAAAAGCAGACCGGTAGCAAGCTCAACTAAAGGATACTGCCAGGATATCTTTGCTTTACAATAACGGCATCTTCCTCTTAAAAGAAGAAAGCTTAGAACCGGAATCAAATCATCAGAACCTAAAACGTGCTTACACTGAGGACAATACGATCTACCTCTTAAAAAGCTCTCTCCTGCCTCAATCCGGTAAATCAAACAATTCAAGAAGGACCCGATAATCAAGCCGAAAACAAAAATGACTAAACCAAAAAAACAAGCTTCCATACATATTCATTTTAGCATTTTATATCATGGAATAAAAAATTGGCAGAATTTATACTGCCAATTTTTAATATCTCAATAAGATAATTCCCTATAAAGTAGCGCAGGCGCAACCATTAGCCGGTTCAGCAGGGGCCGCTGTCCAACACTTTTCCTTTATCCCTCCCTCGTATGCAACAATCCATCTCCCACTGGTACAAGCTACTCCAGCAACTGACCCAAAATTCTCCATTTTAGCATAAGCACAGAATTTATCTGTACAAGTGGTGTTTGTCAACCAACGATAAGGTTGAGAAACCTGAGGATCCATTAATATGCCTATATAAGTTCCTATAGCCGGCGTATTGTCTGCATTCGCGACCGGAAGGGCACAGCAATATGCTTCTCCAGCAGTATCCACATACATCTCTTGAGCACTTACTAATTGTCTCATATCGGCTTGCCTTTTAGCATCTCTGGCTTTGCTTCTAGCTCCGCCCAGTGAAACCAAAACAATTGAAGCTAAGATACCAATAATTGCGATAACGACCAATAATTCAATCAAAGTGAAACCTTTTTTGGTTCTCATATAATTATTTTTAATTTAACTAATTTCTAGATCGTTTATTAAGTAATCGACCTTTAATATTAATTTATTGTATTTTATTACAATCAGCTATTAAATACAACAAGTAGTTAAACCTGGGTAGGGGGCGGCAGGATAGACTTTGCTATATGTTCCATTTTGCGAAGCACAGTAATACAAGTTAGTTGTCATTTCTGATCTAGCATAAACACAAAAATATTTCTCATTAGGCGAAACAGAATTATCTACCCAATAATACTTATAAACCACACCTGAAACAGTTTGGTTTAACGGATCTAGTGGAACCTTAAGATAAAGAGGTGTACCACCTGTATTAATCTGCGTGATTACATCATTTCCACCACCCGCAGGAGTCTTTAAATAAAGACCATTAGTACAAGTACTGTCATCTAAACACATTTCCATTGCTAAACTGATCTGTTTTAAATCAGCTTGTCTTCTGGCGTCTCTGGCTTTCTTTCTGGCTGGCCCTAAAGATACTAAAACAATAGACGCTAAAAGACCAATGACAGCAATAACAACTAACAACTCAATCAAGGTGAAACCTCGTTTCTTTTTAAAGATTGACATATTAATTAATATTTCTAAGTTAATTTAAGCGACTTTGAAGACATATCGACCTTTTAAGATTATATCACAATATTGTCAAATAGGGGGTGTGGAAAACTTAGAACGTTTCGGTAATACTGTATAAAGGCGTTAATATTGCTAACATCATGCCTCCCACTATCACAGCCAAAAATATGATTAAAGCCGGCTCTAGAATGGCTAACAAGCTTTCAATGGACCGGTCAATTTCCTTTTGATAGAAGTCAACAATATTTAATAGGACATTATCCAAGGATCCGGTCTTTTCCCCTACCACCACCATCTGAACGAAAACCGGGCTGAAAAGCTGGGGATACTGGAACAATACTGAAGAAATCGGTTCACCGTCCCTTACTTTTTCAGTTGTGAGTATTACTGCTTCTTTGTACTGGTAATGACCCATAATATCTGCCACTGTTTCAAGCGCCAAGGCAATGGGCAGGCCTCCGCTAACAAGAGTTGACAGATTCTCTGCAAAACGGGCCATATTAATCAGCCTGACAAATTCCCCTATTACAGGTATTTTTAAAATTATATCGTCAAACAGCTCCTTTCCCTCTTTAGTAAAATAAAACCAGACAATTAATAATACAAAAGCGACAAAAACCAGAATAACTGCCCAGCTGTAATGCCTGAAAGCGTTGGATAGCCCGATCACCAGTTTGGTCCCGGCTGGCAGATCTTTTCCTTCAGAAGTGGTAAGCAGCACTTCAGCCAAATTGGGAATGACAAAATAGACCATGAGCAGTAATACCACAATGGCAACCATGATGACCAAGATCGGATAAGTCAGAGCGCTCCTGGTTTTAGATATTAAGTGGTATTCCCTTTCCAAGTGTTCAGCTAGATAATTCAAAACATCAGTCAATTTGCCGGAAACCTCTCCTGATTTGACCATGGCAATATAGAAAGTTGAAAAAAGGTTGGGATATAAAGAAAAGGCTTTGGAAAGCGAGGTTCCGCCTTCTACCTCTTCAGCAATCTTAAAGATCTTTTCCTTTAATTCAATATTAGTGCTCTGGGCTGCCAAAACCTTCAATGATTCGATCAAAGGAACTTTGGACTTGAACATGATGGCCAGCTGCCTGGAAAAAATGACCAGGTCTTTTCTGCTTATCCCTCCGCCAAATTTAACCTTCTTGGTATAGCCCGGACCAGTATCAGCTGCTTCCAGTAAAGTAACAAACATGCCGTGCTTTTGTAAAAGCACTGCTGCCGCTTCTTTAGAAGATGCCTCGATCTGGCCAGCCAAAAGATCGCCTTTGGGATTTCTTGCTTGGTAATTGAATTTCATTGTTTTAATTAGCAAGTTGATTTATCTAATCAGCATTCTAAGTTCAGACGGGCTCAAAGAGTAATTAAGCGCATTCTCCAAGCTAATTTCCTTCCTTTTAACCAGATCGGCTAAAGACCTGTTTAAAGATATCATTCCGATTTCAGCAGATGTTTCAATAATTAAAGGCAGTTCATGGATCTTGTTCTCCCTGATTAGATTGGCAATAGCCGGAGTGGCAATCATGACTTCAGTAGCTGGAATCAAATCACCTTTGGTCCTGGGTATCAATCTCTGGGAAATGATTCCCAATAATGAGCCGGAAAGCTGGGCTCTGATCTGGGTCTGCTGCTCAGCTGGAAAAGTGTCAACAATACGGTGAATGGTCTGGGAAGCGGAATTAGTGTGTAAGGTTGCAAATACCAAGTGCCCGGTTTCTGCTATAGTAATGGCTGAAGACATTGTTTCCGGGTCACGCATCTCACCAACCATGATCACGTCAGGATCCTGCCTGAAAACCGCTCTTAAGGCACTAGCAAAGGATAAAGTGTCCTGAAACACCTCTCTTTGGTCAATCACTGCCCGGTCGTCTTTAAAAATATACTCGATCGGGTCTTCAATTGTTACAACGTGGTCAGTTCTAATGTGGTTGATCTCGTCAATTAAAGCAGCCAAAGTTGTTGACTTGCCGTGGCCTGCCGGTCCGGTAACCAAGACAAAACCTTGAGCAGCTTTGGTGAACTTATGCAATATGGGCGGCAGGTTCAATTCCTCAATTGTCCTGATTTTAGTGGAAATCATACGGGCCGCAATTGAAACCTTTCCTCTTTGGAAATAGGCGTTAACCCTGAAACGGCCTTTTTCTTCCAAAGAATAGGAAAAATCAAGCTCTTTTTCCCTTAAAAACCTCTGGAACTGCTCGGTAGTCATCATTGCCTCAGCCAGCCTGATCGTATCCTCAACAGTAAAAGCCTTTCTTTTTAATAGCGGTACTAAACGGCTGGCCAGCCTTAAAATCGGGGGGTGGCCGGCAGAAACATGGATGTCAGAAGCCTGCTCTTTGACCACCATGTCCAGTAGCTCCCTTAGCCAAGTTTTGTAATAATTTGCGTAATACGCATTGGTTTCATTAGCCATAATAGTTATGCATTTAATAATAATTTAATTTGTTCAACTACTTGGGAAGGAGTGTAATGGGCTTTGATCAGATATCTGGTAGCTCCCAGATTCATGCCTTTTTCCACTTCTTCTTTCTGGCCCAAGTTGGAAAGAATAATCACTTTCAAGTGTTCCATTTTTAAATCCTGTCTGAGCTGCCTCAAGAATTCCCAGCCGTCCATTTCCGGCAAAACAATATCTAACAATACCAGATCAAACTTATGCTCTTTCACTTTTCTTAAACCCTCTTCCCCTCCATTGGCCACCTCTACCTTGAATCCGCTGTCCTTAAGCTTGGTGCTGTAAATATCAACTAGAAAAGGATCGTCTTCAATAAGCAAAATTGGAATCATTTTTCTTCTGCTACTCTTAATACTTCTTCAATAGTGGTAATGCCTTTGATTACCTTAATGATACCATCTTGTTTCATTGTAATCATCCCCTGAGCTTTGGCTTCTTTTAAAATATTAGATTCAGAAGGGTCTTTTAAAATGGCGTCTGCTAAAGCTTCGCTCATAGAAAGGATTTCAAACAAAGCGATTCTAGTTGAATAGCCAGTATCATTGCATTTCTTGCATCCTTTATTTGTATAGATCATCAAAGGCTTAGGAATATTTATTTCTTTTTTTGTTTCTTGCGGTAACAGATCAAGTTCCTTTTCAATCATTTCCTTGATCTTTGGCTTGGGAGCGATCTTTTCCCTGCAATCCTTACAGAGCTTTCGAACCAGTCTCTGGGCAATAACCAGCTGCAAAGTGGGCGGCAACAAATATGACTTAATCCCCATATCAACCAAACGGGGCACCACGCCAACTGCATCATTAGTGTGCAAAGTGGATAAGACAATGTGGCCGGTCAAAGCAGAATGGATTGCCAAGGAAGCGGTTTCTTCATCACGGATCTCACCAACCATGATTATATTGGGATCCTGCCTTAAAATGTGACGCAAACCTAAGGCAAAATCGTATCCGATCTCCGGCCTGACCTGGGACTGATTAATGCCTCCGATAAAATACTCTACCGGATCCTCCAGGGTTACAATATTTGACCCTTCTTTGTTTAAAAGCTGTAAAATTGCGTAGAGAGTGGTGGTTTTACCAGATCCGGTAGGACCGGTAGAAAGTACCATTCCGTGAGGCCTTTTGATTGCCTCTTGAACCACCCTCAGATTCCTGCCGTCTAAACCCAGCTGATCAAAACTACCTAATCCCAGACTGGGATCCAAAACTCTGATAGCCACTTTTTCCCCTAAAGTAGTGGGAAAGCTGGAAACACGGAAATCAATGGTCTTTTCATTTAGCTTGATGGAAAAACGACCATCCTGAGGAATTCTGGTTTCATCAATCTTTAGGTTGGAAAGAATCTTGACCCTGGCAATTATAGCCGGGTGGATCCTCATGGGCAGAAAGATTGATGAATGCAAAACTCCCATTAGCCTGAACCTTACTCTTAATTTATCCCTGGTTGGCTCAATGTGAATATCAGATGCCAAACCTTCAACCGCATGCTTTAAGATTACTGCCACGATCTTGGTAACCGGGGCTTCTTCAGTTATTCTTTCGTATTCTGGCAAGTTCTCTTCCTCTTTTTCTTCTTTAAGATCGCTTTCCAATTCTTCCAAAGCCAGGCCCACTTCCCTTTTTAAACTCCTATACTGCCTTAACACGTTTCTAAACGAGCTGGGCGTGATCAAAAAGATCTGGTATGTGTAATTCTGTTGTCTGGAAAGAAACTTCAAAGCCTCTTGAGCCCTGATGTCATCAGGAAAAACCATGCCGATCTCCAGCATCTTGTCCCTTTTTTGCAAAGGTATCATCTGGTAGTATCTGGCCGTCTCTTCGGGAATCATTTCGAGATCCTTTAAAGAAATACGGTCTGGCTCAATATCTTTTAAAGGTATTCCCAGGTTATCGCTTTTCATCTTAAAAAGCACGATTTCAGGAACCAGTCCGCTCTCCAGGATAATATCTTCTTCCCTTCTTCCCGTTTGTTTAATTTGAAAATCCAAAGCAACAGCTTTGTCTTTAGTCAGAAATCCCTTGTCAATTAATTGCTTAATCAAAGACATGATCAGTATGGCAAAAACGGATTCTCTCTTCCCTCAACCTCACCTTCCCCGAGCGGCTGGATAACTGGAAACAACTCTAAAGACTTTAAAAAATCTCCTTCAAGAACTTCAAAGTTAATGTTTATTGTCTTCTTGGGAACAACGGTGGCAGCCAGTTCCGGAGAAATAACTGCAGTTTGACTCTGGAAAAAACCCTTGTATACCACAAGACTTATGACTATAATTATGCCTATAAAGAATGCTAACAATCCCTGCTGATTTTTGCTTTTGGAAGGATAATAGGTAGCCATATTAATGTGAATAGAATTTAATTTTTAAAGTGAAATCAAAGGAGTCTTGCGCTTTGCTCTTATCCCCCGGTGCTCCAAAGCCGATCTCGCTGATTTCAATCATACGCGAGCTCTTTTCTAAAGCTAAAAGAAAATATTTGAAAGCCTGATAAGGACCAGATACTTGGTAGTCCAATATAGTCTCTTTTAAATCAGCATTATCTGGCACTGCTTTTGTGGTAAAGCCGCCGGTCTTGGTAAGGTTTAGGCCCACCCCTTTAGCCATGTTTTCAATAAACCTGTAGACATCAGGTATATCCACACCGTCAGGAATAGCTGTGTCTATTTTAGCAAGTTGTTCGTCATGGTCCTTTAACCTTTCAGCCAGCACATGAATGTCAGCGTAAAACTCTTCTTTGTTCTTCAGTTCGTCTTTTTTAGCTTGTACCTGTTGCTCCAGCAATTGAACCCTTCTAAAAGCAGGCTCCACAACCGTAACGCTCAAAACAATTGAGATAACAAGCCCTAATATGGCCAAAGCGGGAAAGATATTGGGGATCTTTGGTAAAGATATTTTTTGCATTGGAGTTTTTAAATAAATTATTATGTATTATTGATTTTTAAATATTTCTGGTTTAAGTATCAAAGATAATTCAAATTTAACCCCGCTTTCCTTTTCATCAAGGCTAACAGTACTTAAATTCATCTCCTTTATGGGAAATTGGTTCTCAAAAGCCAGGGTCTGGTATCCAAGAACCTCAAAGTCTTTGGCCACACCAGATACTTTCACCTCGTTCTTTTCAGTGTTTAAAGTGAATTTGGGATACCAAACAAGATCAAGCGTCCTGTCTTGGACAAACTTGAAAAGATTTAGGACAATTAAATGGTCTTTTGCCATAATGTCAAAATTATTGATTTTCTTTTCGTATTTAACAATCTCAGCCTCTAAAGCTTTGTTTTCGTCGCTTTCCAACGCGGTAATTTCACCCTGAATTTGAACGAGTTGGTTCTTATAGCTTTTTTCCACGCTGATAACAACGAAAAAAACGACCATGACGCAGACAAAAACAATGAAAGAGAAGAAAAACAAAATGTTTAACCAAATAGGTTGCCGCGGGGCTTCTTTTGGAATTAGATCTTCAGGCATATTTTTTTTTATTTATGTTATTAATATATTATATTATATTTATTTATTAATTGCACATTATTGCAGACCTCGTAAGGCAGCTCCAACTGCAATTGCATATGACGGACCCATTTCTTTTAAAGTAGTATCGAGAATCGGAGGATAGAAAATATTAAAGAAGGGATCAGCAATCTCCACCGGCTTCAGCAGTCTTTCGCTAAGGTATTCTTTAAAATTAGGCATTAGGACCGTACCACCGGCCACAATAACTTTACCCACTTCCCGACCAGCCATGTTGTAGAAATTGTTGAATATCTTATCCATCTCCACAATGATCATGTCAATTAAGGGAATAATCACTTCCTTGATTTCTCTGCTAGTAATGTCTCCGCCGCCAGAGAATAAAACTCCGTAATTCTTTTTCAGTCTTTCCGCTTCCAAATAATCAACATTAAGACCTTTGGCAATTACCCGGGTGAACTCATTGCCGGAAACATCAAAGCTGTGGGACATCTTTAAGACTCTCTGATCAATAATGGAGCAGGTGGTGCTCTGGGCGCCTACATCGATTATGGCCACCGGCACTTTTTCATCTCCTCTGGTCAGACCCCTCATCAAACTGAAAACCTCTACCTCTTGGCCAACCAGCTCCAAACCTGCCAGCCTGCCAATCTCTTTGTACTGGTTAATCACTTCATTGGGTACAGCCACCAAAAGGATTTTTAAGTTAGAAACAATCTTTTCTTTGCCTGTTTTTTCTTCCCCTTCGATCACGTCCCAATCCAAAGTTACCCCTCCTAAGTGCATTGGCACATGCTGCTTTGCCTCATATCTGATTGCCTGGGGCAGCTCCTCTTTTTTCATGGACGGCAGTTCAAAATTGGTGAAAAAGCTGCAAAAATCAGGAATGGAAAGAATAGCTTTCCGGGTCTTGATCTTAGCTTCCTCCATTATTGCCTTGATCGCCCTAGAAACATCCTGACTAGAAAGCAAAAGAGTGTTTTTTTCAAAAGTCCTGAATGGTTTTTCATACAAGGCTGAAGCGGGAATAGATCCGTAGTTTTCCAGCTTGAGCCGATTGCCGAATTTAGAAATCTCCACTATCTTGATGTAATAGGTCCCGACATCAATTCCAACGAATTTTTTAGGCGTCAAAGCCTGAAATGGATTCACAGCCATATTCTTTAAGGTATTATATAATAATATGGAAAAAGAAACAAAAGAAAACAATGCAACCCCTAATTGATCTTCTTTTCCCAAAGATCTGTCTCATCTGTAAACGTGAGGGAGATTATCTCTGCCCGGACTGCAAGAGCGTTTTGGACATTCTGACTGTTCACAGGAAATATTCGAACCAAAACCTGGATGATCTTTACTTTGCTCTGGTCTGCCAAAGCCCTTTTGTAAAAAGCCTAATCAAAAAGTTCAAACAAGAACCTTTTGTCAAGGAACTGGCAAAAACTTTTTCTGATTTAATTATAGAACACCTGCAACTTATTGACAATCAGCCTGATTTCAAACACTTTATTATTGTTCCTGTACCAATTGAAAAGAAGAAATTAAAAAGGCAAGGCTTTAGCCAGGCTGAAGAACTGGCTAAAGAATTGAGCAATTACTTTAAACTGCCCTTGCTTAATTGCCTATTTAAGGAAAAAGATTTTCAAATCAAAGACAGAAAAGAGGTTGAGAATAAAAAAATCATCCTGGTTGATGACATATACTTAAATAATTCAGATATTGAAATCTGCGCCAAGCTTTTAAAACAGCATGGTACAGAAGAAGTGGTGGGAATGGCAATTGCTAGAGGGTAGCTACTCCTTTTTTTTATCCATCTTATCCAATCCAAGCATTTTGACTCCGAAGTAAACCACCAAAGCAATAACGATAAAGTCAATTGCTGTTCCGATAAAGTTGCCCCACATCAGCTTGGCTGATCCAACACTGATTGAAGCTTCTTTAAGTCCGCCTGCTCCGCCCAGCATAATTCCGACAATTGGATTAATGATGTCAGTGACCAAAGAAGCCACAAGTTTGGAAACAGCTCCGCCAAGAATGAAGCCGACTGCCAAACCCATAACTCCTTGTTCTCTGATGAAACTGATGAATCCTTTCATGTTTTTTGTTTATTATTTATTATTTTATCCTCTTTAATTAAAAGTTGAATACCATACATCATTATGCCAGTTCCTGTTGTCATCCATGCCGCCAATAATCCAAATTTTGTCTTGAAAAATAACTACACCGTGATCTTCTCTTCCGACCCAATCACCGTCAACCGGTACTTTTTTCCAATCTTTACCGTTTTGGCTGTACCAGGTATCTCCGGCGCCAGCGGTTTTTAAGAAATCCAATCCTCCCACAATCCAGATGTAATCCTTAAAGACAATGGCTCCGTGTCCTTGTCTCTGGCCCCAAGGAGCTTTTGATGTAACCAGCTCCCAGTCTTTTCCATCAGATGAAGACCAAATATCACTGTACCCGACACTTTTAAAATTCATTCCTCCAAAAATCCAGAGCTTGTCATTAAAAACAACCACATCATGATCCCAGCGGGAATGCCAGGGAGTAGAAGATGCAACCAAGGTCCAAGTGACAGCGTCATCAGAACTCCAGACATCATTAAAGGTCTTGTTTTTAGAATAATTTACACCTCCCATGAGCCAGAGCTTGTTTTTAAACTCAACCACTTGCTGCCCTTCTCTTTCTTCCCATTCAGGCTTATGAATAATCTTAACCCAATTTTCACCGTCATCTGATCTCCAAAAAACATTGGAGTATTCGGTTAAGGGACCCCAACCGCCTATCATATAAAGAGCATCTTTAAAATAAACAACTGACATAGATCTTTTAGGAGGATAATCTGCCTGTTCTTTTGCCAGTTGCCAGTTAGCACCATCTTCTGAAACCCAAACATCATTGTAATACTTGGCTTTGTCATAATTTACGTTAAGGCCATCCTTTGCCAGGGTGCCGTCCAGTCCGCCGGTTAACCACAATTTATTGTCAAAGACATAGACAGCATGAGAATCTCTTATCGGCCAAGGGATGGATGAGGTAGCTTTCTGCCAAGTCAGAGAAGAAAGTATAATTGTTTTTTCTTTAACCTGGTCTAAAACATCTAGATTATTAGTTGTTTCTGTTGAATTAACATGTTTTAATTTAAAAAAAAGAAGGGCCAGCAACACAGCAATGACCAAGATAAAGAGTAAAAGATAAATCTTAAATGAAGTTTTCATTAAAATTTGGATTTAAATAAATTGGGGCGGGGCACCTTGGTCTAGAATTAGGAATTCAGGAACAAATTTGGGTCATTTGCGGGGTCCAGAAACGAGGCACCTCGGTCGGGGAAATATTTTAAGATTAATTAAAAAATGTATCTTCCCATAACCCAACTTCTTTCGCCGGGCGGCTCTATTTCTGTAACGAGTTTGCCGTCTTTATAAAGTTCTTTCTGGGCGATAATTCCTTCTTTGACAGCCTCTTTCCAGGCCCGCGTGGGACCGGTACCCCACGAAAGCCATGGAGTTATGTCATCCATCACAACGCACGTTTCCTTTATTGAAAGGAGCCTCATATTTTTAATGTCAGCCTTTGCAATATTATAATCGTGGCCTCCATCAATGAAAATAAGATCGAAATAAAATTCCGGATTACTTTTCTTAAAAACAGGGACTGTTTTCCTTGAATCGCCGTAAATTAAAGTGTGGCGGCCGGGAAATTTTTGATCAATAATTTTTTTAGCCAATTTAACGTATTCATATTCTCCTACGTCAAATGAAATTACCTTAATTTCTGGATTGGTCCGCAGAAACGCCAAGCTAGAAAAGCCAATATGAAAACCAATCTCCCCAATCATTTTGGCATTACAACGTTGTGCCACATACGATAAATATTGGAGTTCCCCAACCGATGTCGAACCCTCTCTTACGGTAAATCCTTGAGAGACTATAATATTTGTTATCTCTTGTATTTCTTTTTCTAAATCTTCAGCCACCATACTATTAAATAATATTACAAAACAAGAAACCTGAGGAAGCTCGTGGAGGCTTTCGGTCCTCGATAAAAAATGCTGACTGCGGTGGGGGTGAGATTCGAACTCACGATGCCATCTCTGGCATACCGGTTTTCAAGACCGGCCTATTCAACCGCTCTAGCACCCCACCAATTATTCTTTCGCTTACTTCTCATTCCAATCAACCCTGGTGCCGCAGCGGCCAGCATCCTTTTCAGTAAACCCTTTGGGGTATCTGTTTTTTAGCTTCTCAATGTTTTCTTTCAATACTTCTTCTAAATCCCAGTTAAAGAAATTACAGATCATGGCAATATACCACATGACATCGCCCAGATTCTCCCTAATGCCCGAGGTCTGATCATTGTCATGATACACTGTCTTTTTAATACAGCCTGCTAAATCTCCTGCCTCTCCAGCTAATCCTAAACCCCAATTAGAAATCTCTTTATCCCTATCATCAAATCCCTTAGCTGTTTTCTTGCACAATTCTTGGTAGTCTTTTAGATCCATAATTAAGAGTTAGCGGGATTTCTACGCTAAATTGGTTTTACTTATTGTTTTGCTTCTATGGATGGAGGCTCGCTTTTAGGAACTTCTGGTTTTTTCTCGGGCTTCGGTTTTTCTGGTTTCTCTTCATTTTTTTGTCCTTCCCCCATTTTCTTTTTTTCTTCTTCTAGTTTTTGCTCCACACGCTCGGTAGCTTCTTTTTCCAAATCATCATCAAATTTTTTCATAAGATCCGGCAAGGACTCAAGGATTTTTGGAAGTAACTTAATACCTTCTTTAAAAACTTTTGCTAATGATTTCGCGATTTCAGGATCAAGCTTTCCCATTGATTGGCTTTCAACATTTTTGCCCTTTTTCGTTTTGCCCCTTTTGAAAATAACCTCAAATTCTTGAGGGTTCAATGCCTCAAACTCCTTAAACAATCCATCAAGTTTCTCTTGGAGTATTTTTTCTTTTTCTTCACGAATAAGTCGCTTTTTTTCCTGTTCAGTTATGAGTTCTTCTTTTTGTTTTTCTAATGCTATTTGTTCAGCCTTTAATTTCTCAAGTCTATCTTTTTCTGAAAATACGCTTGGCGGGTCCTCTTCTCTTGACGGAAGTCCAAGATTTTCTCGTGCTTCATTCAGTCTTACTCTAGTATCTCCGATTGATTCGTTCAATTTTTGTATTTCTTTAGCCCGAGCTTCTAAATTATCATCTAGCTGCCTAATCTCTTCTTCTGGAGACAGTTTAGTTTTTTCTGCTTCTTGCTCTTGTCCCTCTTCCGCTTTTAACCTTTCCAATTCTTCTGGCGTCAGTTTGCCTTCCCGCTTTTTTGCGGCTTTGACATCCGCCCCTGTTTCAGGAGAATTTAATTCTGGATTTTCTATATTTGGAGCACTTTCAAGATTTGCCATACATTTGATTAAAATTATTTAATCTTCTTTTTCTAGAAAATATGATTAAAAAACGTGAACCTAAAATACAATTAATTTATTGATATTATGAAATATAACCCCCTCCATTACTTTTAATCTTCCAGGTATTATTTTCTTTGATAAGTAGAATATATGTCCCTGCTCCTGTCTCCGGCGCAGCCTGTATACCAATATAAACTAGCGCTTGATTTTTATCTGTATTAAATCCTACCCGAGACAAGGTTATTATACCACCCGTACCGGGATATTTCTTATAAAAAGTAAACCACCCACTAGGATTTGGAAAAATACTATGAAACTCCTCTTTACTAATTAGGGTGTAATCAACTGGTAAATTAAACCGTTTTTCCAATAAGTAACTTTCTTGATTTGCTTTATTGAAATCATCTATGGTTTCCTGCTGAAGTTCTGGCATTATTTCTATAAAAGAACTGTCTAATTTGTCATTGTCATTTCTTTGACCAGAATCTGTGTTTTCTTTAATCATAATTCGCTTTACAACATCACCTATAAGCCACGTAAAAGAACGTCTAGAAATAATTATTAATGAATAAATATGATATTCCTCGTCGTTTAATTGAATCATAAGGTTATTTTAATTTGTAATTTTAAGTGATACTAAATTGTTTAATAAGGTCCTTGTAACAACTTACTACTCCTAAACCGTTAATTTGCGGGGCGGAGAGGGTGGGATTCGAACCCACGAGGGGATTTTACTCCCCTAACAAGTTAGCAACCTGCCGCTTTCGGCCACTCAGCCACCTCTCCATTTCTTTGATATTATATCTTTTAAAATCATTGAAGTCAACTTGAAATTTAAGGAAAAATATGGGATATTTGATACTGAAAACACTAGTCCCCGTAGTTTAACGGATAAAATGTAGCCCTGCGGCGGCTAAGATTGTAGGTTCGATTCCTACCGGGGACACATGCATTTTTCTACTCCCATAACAGAGATTTCCGGGGTAGGACCTCAGTACCAAAAGAAACTGGAAAAACTGGGAATAAAAACCGTTGGCCAGCTTCTTTTACATTTCCCCCACCGCTATGATGACTTTTCCAACCTCACTCCGATTAGCGAAATCAAAACAAACGAAAACGTTTCCATCCAGGGAAGAATAGTTGAAATTGATAATTCCAGAACCTGGAAGAAAAGAATGGTCTTAACCCAAGCATTAGTAAGCGATGACTCGGGATCAATCAAAGTAATCTGGTTCAACCAGCCCTATTTATCAAACACATTGAAAAAAGGAGATCTGATAGGCCTGGCCGGAAGAATTGCTTTTAGAGAAAATGAAATGTATTTGTCCAGCCCGGCATATGAAAAAATATCCAGTTTTAAATCAAATAACCTGACTCATACCGGAAGGCTGGTTCCTGTTTATCCGGAAACCGAAGGTCTTTCATCGAGATGGCTAAGGTATATCATTATGCCCCTGCTTTTAAAAATGAAAGGCCAGCTCATTGATTCCTTGCCAGAGGAAGTGATTAAAAAGAACAAGCTTATACCCTTTGAAAGAGCGCTCTGGCAAGCTCATTTTCCTGATTCTTTGGAACTGGCCCAAAGAGCTTTAAAGCGTTTTTCCTTTGAAAGCCTTTTTTTAATTGAGCTCTCCGTATTGAAAGAAAGGCAGAAACTAAACAAAGAAAAAGCCAAGATTGTTCCAATTAATCTTAATCTGATCAAGAAATTTGTTGAAAGCCTGCCCTTTACTCTTACCGGAGCTCAGAAAAAATCCAGCTGGCAGATTTTAAAAGATTTGGAAAAACCCAGGCCTATGAACAGACTTTTAGAAGGAGATGTTGGTTCGGGAAAAACAGTGGTTGCAGCCATAGCAGCTTTAAATACGGCTAAAGCCGGATTTCAGGTTGCTTTCATGGCACCAACTGAAATATTAGCCAAGCAGCATTTTGAAGAAGTTAAGAAGCTTTTAAAAAAGTTTGATCTAAAGATCGGGCTTCTAACCGGAAAAAAGAAAACTGAAACCAAAGACTGCAATATTTTAATCGGAACCCATGCTTTGATTCAGGATAAAGTAAAGTTCCAGAACCTGGGACTGGTGATTGTTGACGAACAGCACCGCTTCGGAGTGGACCAAAGAGCCAAGCTCTGCAAACAAAAAAGCTTCATCCCCCACCTACTTTCCATGACCGCCACTCCCATACCCAGAACCCTGGCTTTAACAATTTACGGAGACCTGGACCTATCAATAATTGACGAGCTTCCCAAAGGAAGAAAAAAGATCGTCACTAAAATAGTCCCTCCCAATAAACGAGAAAGAGCTTACCGGTTTGTCAGAGAAGAAGTAGAAAAGGGCAGACAGGTTTTTGTCATCTGCCCCAGAATCGAACCGTCAGATAAAGATAATGATGAAGAGACGCAGATCTTCTGGGCTGAAGTAAAAGCGGTAAAAGAGGAATATGAAAAGCTTTCCAAAAGCATATTTCCTGACTTAAAGGTGGCCATGCTTCATGGAAAAATGAAATCTGAGGAAAAAGAAAAGACAATGAGGGATTTTAAGAGAAAAAAGACTGATCTCTTGGTTTCTACTTCAGTGGTGGAAGTAGGAGTTGACGTGCCCAATGCTACAATAATGATGATCGAAGGCGCGGAAAGATTCGGCCTGGCTCAGCTGTATCAGTTCAGAGGAAGGGTTGGCCGAGGCGAACACCAGTCATATTGTCTTCTTTTCGCCGAGTCTCCGGCAAGAAAAACTCAAAGGAGACTGGCAGCCCTGATTTCAGCGCAAAACGGATTTGAACTGGCTGAAAAAGATCTGGAAATCAGAGGACCGGGAGAAATCTTTGGCCGAAGGCAGTGGGGCATTCCTGACCTGGCCATGGACGCCTTAAAAGATATATTATTGGTTGAAAAAACCAGAAACACGGCTAAAGAAATACTGGAAGATGATCCAGGCTTAAAAAAATATCCCCTGCTCAAAACAAAGCTTGAGGATTTTAGGAAAACAATTCACTTGGAATAACTACTTTCTGGTCTTCTCAGTGGGCCAGAAACCCAAAGGCTTGTTAAGCATAAGCCTGGTTTGGGCATCCAAAGCAGGAATAGCTCCAAAAGCAATCAGGGTAACTGGCAGCAGCAGCCACTGGAAAGCCATGGACAATCTTTTCCATATGCTCGTTCCCTTGGGCGGAGCAGGAAGAATGAGCATGCTGATGGTTGCAGAAACCAGCATTCCAACCATGGCAATGGTCATGAGGGAACTGGTAACCCTGGGCAGATTGTAGGAAAGCAGGCTGACTTGAAAGATCTTGCTGCCCAGTATCAAAGGCAGCCAGCCAAGAAAAAAGATTAAAAGCGCGGAAGTTGACCAAGACCAGAATCCGTCAAGAATGACAAGAACATGGCGGATTTTTTCCCGGAGCTTGATCTTTCTGTTTTTTAAAAATCCGTAGATGATATAAGGGATGTTCTCGCTTCCCCAAGCCCAGCGCCTCTGCTGTTTATACTGATTAACTATTGTTTTCCAGAGAGATGAAGTCATTACTGCATCCATTGAAATGGGATAAAACAAAGGCACTACTTTGTATTCCCCGTTGTAAAAAAGAAAGGCCCGCCAGAAGATCCTGGAATCGTCAGAAACCATGGTATTGGGATAGCCAATCTCATTTAAAACCTTGAAGGGAATGGCATGAGAGGAATAGGTTACCAGCTGTTCCTGTCTTTCCTGCTGCATCATCTGCCAAAAAGTACCGGATGTGGCGATCACTCGGGAAAAAGAAGGCGCTTGCCAGACATTGTTATGATAGACCGGAACTGGCTGAAAGCTGGATCTTAGAGGATTCTTGGCAATCAAATAATTAAAGGTCAAACAGGCAAAATACTGGGGAAAAGGCTTGGTATCAATGTCAAAATCAGAAACAATCACTTTCTCGTAAGTAATTTTTAATTGATCGATCAGTTCTTTTGACCTTTTTACTGCCCAAGCCAAATTGGAGCCTTTGCCAGCGATTTCTCCGGAAATATTCTCTGGGTGGTAAGTAACCAAAAACTTGAAAAAGTCCCTTCCGAATTCCTTTTCCATCAAAACAGCAGTTTCTTTTCCCAATTGTCCGGCTCTTTCTTCAGCCGCTAAAACAACGATTATCCTTTCTTTAGGATAATTGGAATCCCTGATTGCTTCCAAGCTGGACCTGACAATCTCAGGACCTTCTTTGTAAAAAGGCAGGATGACCAGATGATAAATCTCCTTCCAGTTCTTGCCTTTTTTAGCCAGCTCTTTTAATCTTTTAATCCAATCTGTCTTGATATTATTTTTCATCTTGAAATAACTTGAGAACTGGTAGAAAGAGAGGTAGACAATGCGCAAGAACCAAAAGAAATCAAAAACAATGATGAAAATTGCTGCGACAAAAGGGATTAACCAGGAAACAAGAAAAGCCAACACAATGGTTGACCAAGATAAAAAACCGGGTAAAATCTCAAAGCATCGATAGATAAACCTTTCTTTATTGTCTTTTAAATCATCCGCCCTGGCCAGATTAAGATATTCCCTGTTTTTATCAGAATCTTTTTTGAGATCGAAATCCATGTGACCCTACGGGGAGTCGAACCCCGGTTTTCAGGATGAAAACCTGATGTCCTGACCACTAGACGATAGGGTCTAATAGCCAGATTCTAACTTAAAAATCAAAAAAAATCAACCTGATTTTAATTCGTGAATCAGGAATAAAATGATAGAATATAAGCATGATTATTATAGGAATTGAAACTTCTTGCGATGACACCTGCATCAGCGTAATGAAAATAAAAAACCCGGAAAAGAAATACCGGGCTGATTTTGAAATACTTTCTAGCGTTGTTTCGTCCCAGGTCAAGCTTCATGCTAAATACGGAGGGGTATATCCTACTCTGGCAAAAAGAGAACACCTTAAGAACCTGGATTTGGTTTTTAAGCAGGCAATCAAAGAAGCAAAAGATAATAACGAGAACAAGAAGTTTAAAGTTGATCTGATTGCAGTAACTGTTGGACCGGGACTAGAACCCTGCCTTTGGACCGGAATCAACTATAGTGAAAAGCTTTCTGAAAAGCTGAAAGCACCCATTATTCCTGTCAATCACATTGAAGCCCACGTCTTGGCTAACTGGCTGGAACCAATTCAAAAAGAAGGAATCAAGCTTCCGGCAATATGTTTGATTGTTTCCGGAGGCCATACCCAATTGGTTTTGATGAAAAGCTTTAACAGGTACCAGATCTTGGGAGAAACCCGAGATGATGCTGCTGGCGAATGTTTTGATAAGACAGCTAGAATATTGGGATTAGGTTATCCCGGCGGTCCGATCATATCTAGATTGGCTGATCAGAAGAGCAAAAAGAAAATGATAATAGCTTTGCCCAGGCCCATGATCTATCAGAAAAACTATGACTTCAGTTTCTCTGGACTAAAAACCGCTGTGCTATATGACTATAGAAAAAGAAGCGCTAGAACAAAGAAGTCAAAAGCATATATCAAAGCAATGGCCAAAGAAATCCAGCAGTCAATAATTGATGTTTTAATCAGTAAGACAATCAGAGCCATTAAGGAATACAAAGTAAAATCAGTGATCTTGGGAGGCGGAGTAGCTGCCAACCAAGAATTGAGAAAACAACTGGAAAGAACAATTGAGAAAGAAAGCCCGGAAATTAAATTCTTTGCCCCGTCTTTAAATCTCTCCACTGACAATGCAGCCATGACTGCTTTAACGGGATATTACGAAAGTTTAAGAAAGAAAGGCTGGAAAAAAATCAAGGCCAATGCTAATTTAAAGATAGGCAGGCCATATGAATGATTTTGATTTTCCCAAATCCTACAAACCAAAAGAGGTTGAAGGAAAAATCTATGCTCTTTGGCTTAAGAGTGGTTTTTTTAATCCGGACAAGCTGCCTAAAAAAAGAACCAAGGCCTTTACCATCGTGCTCCCCCCGCCTAACATCACTGGCGAGCTTCACATGGGTCATACTCTAAACGTCATCTGCCAAGATATTATTGTTAGAAGAAAAAGAATGGAAGGGTTTAAAACTCTCTGGCTGCCCGGAACCGATCATGCCGGTATTGCCACCCAGAACGTGGTGGAAAAAGAATTAAGAAAAGAAGGAATAACCAGGTTTGACTTAGGCAGAGAAAAATTCGTTGAAAGGGTTTGGGCCTGGAAGGAAAAGTACGGAAACATCATTTTAGACCAATTGAAAAAAATCGGGGTTTCCTGCGACTGGTCAAGAACCAGATTTACCATGGACAAGGAATACGTAAAAGCAGTAGAAACCGCTTTTAACCACTATTATAAGAAGGGTTGGATCTATCAGGGAGAAAGAGTGGTTAATTGGTGCCCGAGATGCCAAACCAGCTTGTCAGATCTGGAACTGGAATACAAAGAAGAAAAAGGATCTCTTTGGTATATCAAATACCAGCTGAAAAAACCAAAAGCTAACCTAAAATACCTGGTTGTAGCCACCACCAGACCGGAAACAATGCTGGGAGATACAGCAGTGGCAATAAATCCAAAAGATAAAAGATACAAGAAACTAATTGGGGAAACCGTTATTCTGCCGATCCAAAAAAAGGAAATCCCAATTATCGCTGATAGGATGATTGATCCTAAATTCGGAACCGGTTGTCTCAAAGTAACACCTGCCCACGACCTGATTGACTCAGAAATCGGTCAAAGAAACAATCTAGAAATTGTTAAAGTAATTGATGAGAAAGGCAGAATGACCAAGGAATCAAAGATCTGTGAAGGTTTAAAGGCCCTGGAATGCAGAAAAAAAGTAATTAATGAGCTGGAAAAACAAAAACTGATTGAGAAAATCGAAGACTATTCCCATTCTCTTCCTTACTGCTACCGCTGTGGCTCCTTAATCGAGCCGATTCCTTCTAAGCAATGGTTTTTAAAAATGGACCAATTGGCTAAAACAGCGATTAAGGCGGTAAAAAGCAAGAAGGTTAAATTTATTCCCAAAAGATTTGAGAAAATATATTTTGACTGGCTCAGTAATATCAAAGACTGGTGCATTTCCAGACAGCTCTGGTGGGGCCACAAAATCCCGCTCAAAGGGACAGATGATGTTTTGGATACCTGGTTTTCTTCTGCCCTCTGGCCTTTTTCCACTTTGGGCTGGCCTGAAAATACCAAAGATCTAAAAACATTCTACCCTTCAGACTTTCTGGTTACTGCCCGAGATATCATTAATCTCTGGGTCGCTAGAATGATTTTTTCCGGAATTGAGTTCATAAAAGAAGTTCCTTTTAACACTGTTTTCATTAATCCCACAGTATTAAATAAGGAAGGAAAAAGAATGTCCAAATCGCTGGGAACGGGAATCAATCCAATAAATCTTTGTGATAAATACGGAGCCGATGCTACGCGCTTCGGGACAATCTGGCAGTTCATGGGAGACCAAGACATGAAATTTATGGAGGAAAACGTCTTAATGGGCCAGAAATTCTGCAATAAAATCTGGAACGCCACCCGTTTTGTATTGATGCAGATAAAAGATGAAAAAGAGTATGACTTACATATTAAAAAGGAAAAATTAAGCGCTGATTCCAAAAAGATCATATCCTTGCTCGAAAAGACAATCAAGTCAGTCAATTCTGACTTAGATAAATTCCAGTTCGGCAAAGCAGCTCACACTTTATATGATTTCTTCTGGCATGATTTCTGTGATGTTTACATTGAAAAAAGCAAAGCAGAAATGGCAAATCCGGAAACCAAAAAAACATTGCTTTTGGTTCTAGCTTCTTCCCTTAAAATGCTTCATCCTTTCATCCCATTTATCACTGAAGAATTGTATCAATATCTACCAATTAAGAATAAAGAACAGTATATTTTAATCGAACAATGGCCGAAAGCTTAAATCCCAGCTTTACACCCACAGTTTTCGCTGTATATCTTTTCTTTGGGATAATGCCCAGCATCATCTGGCTTTTGTTTTATTTGAGAAGGGATGTCCACCCGGAATCAAACCAGATGATCATTAAGGTTTTTTGCTACGGCATGTTAATTGCTTTGCCAACCTGTTTGATAGAAATGGGGGCCAAAGAGACTTTTATCTATCTGCCTTTTTCTGATTTGATAATAACCCTATTGGAAGCTTTTATCGGCGTGGCTTTTATCGAGGAATTTTTAAAGTATTTAGTGGTAAGAGAAAAGGTGTTTGACCATCATGAACTAGACGAACCAATTGATGTCATGCTCTATATGATTATTTCCGCCTTGGGTTTTGCTGCGGTAGAAAATATTTTGATGTTGTTTTCCTTAGGTCCGATTCTCATTTTAAACGAAGCGATATCCATCACTATTGTCAGATTTGTAGGCGCCACCTTCCTCCACACTCTCTGCTCAGGTAGCTGGGGATTTTTCCTGGCCCTTTCATTTTACGAAACTGAAAAAAGAAGCAGACTGGTTTTTGCCGGATTGATAATGGCCGTTCTCTTGCATGGTCTATATAATTTTTCTATTATGGAGTTAGGCGTAGACTTACAGGTTCTGATCCCAGCAACTATCTTAAGCGCTACGGCCCTATTCTTTTTCGTCGCTTTCCAAAGGTTAAGAAAATTAAAAAGCATTTGTAAATTATAATTATGGCTTCTTTTTTCGACAAACTAAAAAAAGGCATGGGCAACAATATTGATGAAACAATGGAAGAAATGGCTGAAGAAGAACTGCTTTCCCCAATGAGCGAACCAAAACCGGTTAACCCGCCTCCCAAAAAAGCAAAAGTGAAAAAGGTTGCAAAAGAACCAAAAGAAGTTAAAGAAGAAGTTGTGTGCGAAGATCCGGCAATTGCTGAAATCAAGGCAGAATCAATAGTTGAAACAAAAAAGGAAATAGAAGAAAAAAAACAGAGAATGTCCTCATCTAAAGAAAGATGGTCCGGACTGGGAACAAAGCACGAAGGCCAGCTGACCATCGACGCCTATCAAACAGAAAACGAACTGGTGATTCAGTCAGCTGTTGCCGGCATAGATCCCGATGAACTGGAAATATTAATTGAAAAAGATATCCTGACCATCAGAGGCTTCCGGGAAAGACCTTTTGAAGAGGCCGGGGATTATTTTACCCAGGAGTGCTACTGGGGACCATTTTCAAGAGAAGTAATCCTGCCCGTTGAAATTGACCCTGAACATATTGAGGCCCAGATGAGAGAAGGGATTCTAACAATCAGGGTACCTAAGATTCTTAGAGAAAAGAAAAGAAAGATATCAATTAGGAACGTATAATTAAAAGGCGCTAGTATATAGCGCTTTTTGATTTGTTAACAATTTAAAGGTTTACGAAAAAGAGCCTAGTCTTCTGACATAGGCTGTTTATATTAATTGAAAAATACTATTCTCCCGGATAATCCCAGTTCTGTGTTTTAACGATTTCGCTTCGGTTCTTGAAATAATAAAGAACTTGATCAAAGGGAGCGGCGAGGCCTTGCTTGATGTGATCCTCGATTTTTATGGCGTCAATAAGAGTAGCCTCCAGTGAAGTTGTCGTCTTCTCTCCCTGACTGGAAAGCATTGGCAACCACCAGTTGGTCCGGGGCGGGGCTAGCATATGGTAGTTGATCCAGCAGCCCGACTCTTGCATCGCCTTGACCATGTAAGGGAACATGCGGCCACCATGGTAGGCAGTTGAAATACTTCCAACCTGCCTAAGCCGCTTTTCCTTGGCCATTTTTACAATGGCTTGGGCTTCCTCCCTTGAATTTGTAATTTCA
>Ga0315284_10002373_pt1 | contig 27004 bp, 27 predicted proteins | sample YL17G09_16_MG_FD_203696 | JGI IMG/M metagenome (GOLD analysis project Ga0315284, IMG submission 203696) | Sediment microbial communities from Yellowstone Lake, YNP, Wyoming, USA - YL17G09_16 | ecosystem: Environmental > Aquatic > Freshwater > Lake > Sediment | place: USA: Wyoming | collected...
CATGCTTTCCACTATGTCTTTGCGTTTTGCCTCATCAAAGTCCTTAAAGTCTTTTTGAGCTTGTTCAGCGGCAGGTTTTTCTTCCTGCTTTTTGACTTCAACAGGGTTTTTTGGAGATTCCTTCTTTGCGATCTCTTTTGGCTTTATAGGAGTGACATCCGTTGGCAAAATACTGTATTCTTTGCCCATATACTTTACCTTAAAATTTTTGTTATCCTTTGTTAACCCTAACTTCTCAAGATTTTTTCCGCTTGGTACCTCTATTTTTGTTTCTGTATTATTACCTTGGGCATCCAAAAGCGTCATTTTGACATTGTTTCCCTTAACTGAGAACATTTTTTTTGCTTCTGATTTTTTCAATTCTTTTATTTGCAAAGCTGGTACCCCTTTTACTGTATCACTACTTATATTACTCATTTTATCTCCTCCCTTAATAACAAAATACAGCCCGGTATTGGCCTATAGCCAACCGAGGTTGCTTACACTAATATATTCGTGTCTTTAAGCCAAAAACTTGCATGAATTTTCGATTCCCCTCTGATCTTCTGATTCCCTGATATTCTTCCCCATACTCCCCTCTACTATATATATCGTCAAAATTGGGTGAAAATTTCAGGTTTAAAGCCATTAAAATAGAGATGGGAAACGTTTTCACATCTCGCATCTCACACCTCGCATCTCCTATGTATGCGTTCTTATTCCTCATCGTCCTTAAAGACTTCTTTCTCCATGAATTCATAGTCCTTTTCCCATGTTTTATCCCCGTTTTCCGCTGATTTTTGGGCCATTTCCTTGAATTCCGCGTTCCTGTCCGCGAACCACTCGTAAACCCAGGCGAATTTCTCGAGCGGGTTCTCGTCCCAGGGCTGCTTTTTCCTCTTCCCGTTATCCACGATCATCTCCCCGAAAACGTCCTCGTTCCTGGCAAGGGATTTGAGGCTGAACCTGTCAAGAAGGTCCTGCCACCTGTCCTTGGGGACCTCTATCTTCATTGTCGCTATCTGGTACATCCTGTTCCCGGGCGCGAAATACTTCCTGAATTCGGTCATGTTGTATCCGCTGTCAGCGATGAATTTCATGAATTTGGCCATTTCCAGGTTGAAATGGTTCACAGCGTGGCCTATTTCGTGGGTAAGAACCTCCGGGATCTCCCTGGTTTCCAGGTTGTCGAACAGGTATATTCGCTTATTATCGCTGTCGTAAGCGCCTCCCGCGTGGACAAGCGCCTTAAGGAGCCGCACCCTCCCTTCCTTGTTCTTTACTATCTGCTTTACCCCTATAAGATGTTGCCTTCTTTTCTTCTTATTAAATCTCTTAAGGACCTCTTCGATGACAAGAACCTCCGGGGTGATGAATTTGACGTCCGTATCAAGCAGCTCTATCCCGAATTCCTTGGAGATCCTTTTTCTAATAGGTACGCCGTCCGGGACAGGGATCGCATCCGGTACTGTCTTCGGCGCGACAGAAGTCGCCACCAGAGTGTAATTTACAGGCGTCGTCAGGACGCTATTTATGCGTGATATTTCCATTTATTTCTTCTTGAGATCTTCATTTCTTCTTGAGATCTTCATGGAGCTGAACCAAAACATCCAAGATTAGATCGTCCCTCTTTCCGGATTTAACTTCTTGAATTGGCTCCTTGATCGACTTGCGGGATTGATTTTGCCAATCTGCGATTTCCTTATTTTTTAAATCTTTATTTTGAGCTCGGGCTGACTTAATATCGCTTTCTTCCTGAGGCTTATACTCCTTCCAAACATAATACCCATAAAGCCCTCTTAGTTCTTTTATAACTTCGTCATATTTCATCTTCCCATAGCGCGATTCGATTCTGGCCGATAATTCATGAACTAATCTTTTACCCTTTGAATCCAGAGAAGATAAAGACTTGCCTTTAATAATCTCCTCAAAAATTGGAGCTAAAGTATCCCTTTCCTTTTGCCCCATATCCAGATAAATAGCATATGATCGAGCCAGGGCAAAGGGGGTCTGGGTTGGATAGGTATCGGTATCATTTTCATAGTTGCCTTTAAGGGAAGCAGCTAAGAATTTAGAGGAGTCTATATCTTTTAAAGCTTCTTCCGGGTTGAGCCCTAAAATTTGAAGAGCGCCCCCTATAGTAGCTTCACAAGCTTTGATCTCTTTCTCCAGGTCCTTCATTGCATTTTTAGAGTATTCTCCTAGCTTGGGTGAATAATTTAGAAGTTTCTGGCAGGCCTTTAATCCGGCCAGATATGCCAGCCCTTCGTCGATGGTGCTACTTAAAAGTTTGGGATTATCAAGGTGGCGCTTGCCCCAGTAAGCATGGAAGGTCTCGTGAATTATAACCTCGATGAGACGGAAGAGGAAAGGCATATGACTGTATCCGGCCTCCGGTTTTTCAATATATGTATCAATCTGGACAATTGGTAAGCCCGTGACCGCATTCCCCCCTGGACTTTCGCTGCCAGTTAAACCATCAGTACTTCTGGAAATTAGATTTGGAGTTAAAATCATGTACTTAACATTGTCTTTCACAAATTGGTAATAGCTATAGCCCGGCTTCATCTCGATTTTCCTAAGAAGATCGATTAAGGGTTGGGGAAGGGTGTCCGGAGTAACTACTACTGGAGATCCCTTTTGGTTGATTTCCCTAAGATCGGCCGGTTTGAAGGCGGGCTGCGGAACTTTATTTTCGACTTCGTTTTTAATGGCTTCGATCTCTTCTTTAGGGATCCCCAGCTGGCCGGCAACCCCGATATAGCCACTAAGTAGTGTGAGAAACGCATCTATCCTTTGAGAGTCTAGCCGGCTTCCTGGCTGGAATAAATATTTTAAAAACACATGGTAAAGGTTTTTTATTTCTTCCCTGACCTGTGATCTTACCTCCGCATCATCGGTTTTTTCTGGGGACACTGCTACGCACTGAATTTTATATAGCGCTGCTGAGTGCTCAAAAGAGGAAATGTATTGATTCAAGCTGTTTACCCCTATATTCTCTTCCGTAAAAAGTCCTTTATGAACTGCCAGAGACTGCAGGGCCGTCTGCTCCCGAGTTAATTTTACCCTCTCCGGGGTTCCCCAGATCGAGGCCTGAATCTTATCCTGATAATCGATAATCCTGGCAAATATTTTCTCTCGGGCGACTCCTCTATTTTCAGGCCAGTTTTCAACTTTGTCCTCGGGGTTAAGGTATTTTTCAAATGCCTTATTGCCTGCAGGAACAACTTCTTCCTTTATTTTTCCCTGGGTTTGCAGATGATCCAAAGCCCATCCGAAGGCATCGATGCGCTTAACTAAGCTGGAGTTGGTGAGGCTTACTTTTCCATCATAATTCTTAATTTGTTCTTCTAATAAAAAGCTGTATCTTTTTAATAATTTTTCTTTAGAAACTTCACCTTGCAAAAACCTTTGGATCAGATCACGATCCGCCGGATTTAAATCCGGATTATTGATCCTGGCCTGCCAGATTTTATCTGAGCTATTAGCTTTTACTGAATTTATCCTTTCAACAAATGCCATTCAAAACCTCCGCTAACAAAAAAGGTGCTCCTTTTCGTCTCACTAATAGTGATATATTTCTCGATATAACAGGTAAAACCATCAAACAGGCACACCTGTTCTTAATAGTATTATCGGAGGAAAGAGGGGGAAACTTGCGTCCTCACTCCTAGCCTCTCTCCTATAAAATAGGAGAGAGGAAACGCAACTGGAGTAAAGTTTCCCTTCTCCATGAAATGGAGAAGGGCTAGGGATGAGGTTACTTTACCAGCATAGTCCCTATGCCGCGGTTGGTGAATATCTCAAGGAGAAGCGAGTGAGGAAGTTTGCCGTCAATTATATGGACGCGTTTCACTCCGGAAGTTATGGCATCAAGGCCGTAGCTGACTTTTGGTATCATTCCGCCGGAAATGACCCCTTTTTTTATCATGGTTTTCGCGCTGTCCAGATTTATCTGGGTCAGGAGCTTTCCATCCCTGTCCAGTACACCCGCAACATCGGTCATAAGTATCAATTTATCGGCCTCCAGTATCTTTGCAATAGCTGAAGCAGCCGTATCTGCATTGATGTTATAAAGCTTATTGTCGGAGCCGATCCCTATCGATGAAACGACCGGTATTTTGCCTTTTTTCAGGGCCTTGAATATCTTAGACTTTTTTATCCTGTCGACTTCACCGACGAACCCGATATCGATCTTCTTGTTAACAAGGAGCTTTTTGGCCTTGATCAATCCGCCTTTTCTGCCCGAAAAACGGATGGGGAATCCGCCGTGTTTTTTTATCAATTTCGCTATTTCAGCATTGACCCGCGAGAGCGAGCGATCCACTACCATCATCGTTTCGGGGCTTGTCTTGCGGAATCCCATGACGAATTCCACCTTGATCTTTTTCTTCTCGAGCATTTTATTTATCTCTTTGCCGCCGCCGTGGACAAGTATCACCTTTATCCCGACAAGATTAAGCAATACTATGTCCTGTATGACCTTGTCCTTAATCTCCGGGTCCGTCATCGCCGCCCCGCCGTATTTCACGACAAAAAGATTGCCGTGGAATTTACGTAAATATGGCAGCGCCTCAATTACAGCTTCAGCTCTTTTGATTAGGAATTTATACATCTCTCATCTCGCATCTCTCATCTCGTTTCTTTATGTGTGATACTTCGCATTTATCTTCACGTAATCATAAGTAAGGTCGCAGCCCCATGCTGTGGCTATGCTTGTGCCGTGGCCGAGCATAATATTGATGAGGACTTCCTTGCCTTTCATGTTCTTCTTAGCTATATTCTGGTCGAAAAATACCGATTTCCCGCCGCTGACGACCTGGATGCCCCCGATGAACACATTGACATGCTCTTGTTTTATGTCCGCCCCCGAATTGCCCAGCGCTGCCATAATGCGCCCGAAATTCGGGTCTTCCCCGAATATCGCGGATTTGACCAGGTCCGATCCTGCAACCGCCCTGGCTATAAGCTTTGCGTCGTTCGCGGATCTCGCGCCCGCGACCTTCACCTCTATCAATTTTGTGGCGCCTTCGCCGTCACGCGCGATCTCCTTTGCCAGGTATATGCACACACAATCCAGCGCCTGCTTGAACTCCTTTTCGTCCTTTCCTCTTAATGTATTGTTCTTTGCCATGCCGTTCGCCAGGATGAAAACGCAGTCATTTGTGGACATGTCCTTATCAATGACGATCATATTGAACGACTTATCCACGGATTCCTTCAGATAAGCTTTTAAGCTTGAAGACGGTATTTCCGCATCGGTAGTTATAAACGAAAAAAGTGTCGCCATGTTCGGCGCTATCATGCCCGCGCCTTTCGCAATTCCGCCGACAGTTACGGTCTTCCCGCCGGCCTTGAATTGAACGGCGATCTCTTTTCTTCTCGTATCCGTCGTTAGTATCGCGTCCGCAGCATCCCCTCCGCCGCTTGGCGACATCTTTTTTGACAGCATCCGTATCCCGTTCAGGATGTTCTTTAAGGGAAGCCTTGAACCAATGGTGCCGGTTGAAGCCACGAGAACGTTCTCGCTGTTTATGTTGATCGCGCTCGCGACAGCTTTTGCCATTACCTGCGCGTCTTCCATCCCTTCATTTCCAGTGCAGGCATTTGCGCAGCCCGAATTCGCTATTATCGCCTGTGCCTTGCCGCTCTTTATGTGTTCCATGCTAACAAGGATCGGCGCGGCCTTCACCTTGTTGGAAGTGAAAACAGCAGCCGCATTAGCAGGGACATCGGAATAGATCAAGGCAATGTCCTTCTTGCCGGACTTCTTTACACCGCAGTGCATGCCGGATGCCTTAAAGCCCTTTGGTGCTGTTATGCCGCCTTTAATGGTTTTCATTTTGTTCTCCTTCCTCACCCCTTTATCCCCTCTCCACTTCGTGAAGAGGGGAACTGCTTAACTTCAGCTACCCGATTCCCTTCTCCTATTTATAGGAGAAGGGTGTAGGGATGAGGTCTATGGATACACCGCAATCTGCTCAAGCCCTGCTGTTTCCGGAAGCCCGAACATTATGTTCATGTTCTGAATGGCCTGGCCGGAAGCGCCTTTAACGAGGTTGTCTATCGCGGACAACACGATAATGTTGTTCGTACGTTTGTCATATTTGACGGCAATATCGCAGTAGTTCGTCCCGTTAACATATTTCGTTGACGGAAGCTTCCCTTCCAGCACACGGATAAAATGTGTCTTTTTGTAAATATCCTTGTATATTTTGGTCAGATCTTTCTCGTCCACGGGCTTGCTCGCTTTAGCATAGATCGTGGATAATATGCCGCGCGTCATCGGCGTCAAATGCGGGGTGAAAGTGATCTTTATGCCGGAGCCAAGTTCCTGCCCTGAAGTATCACACTTCAGGGCCTGTTCTATTTCGGGCGTGTGCCGGTGGGACGCGACCTTGTAAGCGGATATTCCCTCGTTGCAGCTGGGATAATGGGTATCATCTGTCAGTGATTTTCCGGCTCCCGATACTCCTGATTTTGCATCTACAACGATGCTGTCCGTATCGATGAGGCATTCCTTTACAAGCGGGTAAAGGCCCAATATCGAGGCCGTCGCGTAGCAGCCGGGATTTGCCACAAGCTTTGCACCGCTGACTTTTTCTATCTCGGGAAGCCCGTACACGGCTTTGCTTAAAAGGCTTTTGCTTGAATGGTCCATCTTGTACCATTCCTTGAAGATATTGGGGTCCTTGAAACGGTAATCAGCGCTCAGGTCTATGACCTTTGATGAGGCTTCGAGGATCTTCGGCGCAATGTTCATCGCCATGCCGTTCGGCAGGGCCAGGAAAACAACGTCAGCTTCCTTGGCCAGCTTCTCGATATCCGGCGCCTTGTAAACGAGGTCGGTTATGCCTTCCAGGTGAGGATAAACATCCGATATTTTTTCGTTCTTGTGGGATCCCGATGTCACGAACGCAAGTTTCACTTCCGGATGGCGCAGCAAGAGCCCCACAAGGATCTCTCCTGTGTAACCAGAACCTCCCATTATTCCAACTTTGATCATTTTAATTCTCCTTTACATGGAACCTGAGGCTGAAAGCCTCGGTTCCAAACTGACCTCGAACTTCTCTATCTCTATTGGCTCGTCAAGGATAGCAGAACATGCGATTGTTTTCAAACTGATGCATACAATGTAAATGTGATCATAAAGGCAAAGATTACCATCGACCAAAACTTCTTGAGGCATTCCCGTAAACAAATACTCGTTTATTATATTTTTGTTTTAAAGGTATATTATCAAATAAAGCTTGCATCACCCTAGGTTTAATCATATTAAATCTGACTTCTTGATAATGGACGGGGCTATCATTTCTCATCTCAAGCTCACCTAGATTCGTCCCCTTATATCGAAATAGGACTTTTTGCTCAGGAGTTTGGCCAGCTGAAATCGCCCTTGAATTACATACTTCCAAACAACGTCCGAGAAGGTCCACAACATCTCTATTTAAAAAGACATGAAAGTTCCCACCATCCTTAACTGATAAATAGTTTACTTCACCGCCATTAAAGATTGACTTATTAAGAAAGACTCGTAATCTTGTTCGATCCTGAAGTTTTGCAGCTAACCTCTTCATGGGTCGACGTAATCGTTCTTTCGCTTTTTGTTTATTTCGTTGATATGCTGCAAAAGAAGAAGGGAAAGAGTTAATACAATCGATAAGCAATTTCCCGATCCCATTCATAACCTTAAATGCATCGTCGCTTTCAAAACGGCCAGTCCCATAAAGAAAGATTTGCCATTTTTTCTCACCACTTTTAACTGAATGAGCATCGCCTGAAGGATCGATTACATCCTTTTTTGCATGAGGGTCATTGCTATACTCACTCGTCAAGCCAATCGCTAAGGCAAATTCTTTTGCATCATTGTGACCTCGTTGGCGCACTATCCTGGCATCTTCAGAAGAGAGCCCTCTTTTCCCGCTCATTGTGGCATTCTCCATATTAACAATTCATGAGATTTTTTAATGTATTCTCCGTTGTTGTTCTTGAGACGATTTGCTCCAATCCTAGTATCCCCTTGTCCAAAAGTATATTGCCATGAAGGAGTTGACATTTCAAAACCCTTATACAATTTTCTAATGGCTGAACAATCATTGTATGTCAATATAAACCCTCCGCGATGTTTGACTAGCAAGTCCCTAAGTTTTTGATGATTAAAGTTTTTATGGTGTATAGGGAAATTCCTGTGAGGATACATACCAACAAAAGTTTTGCTGTCACCATCTAAATAATATGGGGGATCACAAAAAAGAAAATCATTATTATATTTCGGAATGACTTTCTCAAATGATTTACACTTAACCTTCAATTTTGAGGCCCGAAAATCTCTAACCTTCTCGATCATTTTACGATAACGTTTCGGTTGCAAATATACACTTGAAGGCCATCCAAGGAAATGAGGCCCATATGAGGTATTACTATTAAAATAATAATAAGCAGCCAGATCATACTTCGACAATTTATCACCCTGCAACCAGTGCCTTTTAAGTCGTTCTTTGACTCTTTTAAATTCCTGCCTTGTTGGCTTAAATTGCTTTAGTTTTTTATATAATGTTTTAGGGGAATTAATTTGAATGTCCCAGTAATTCACCAAAATATCAAATATATCAAATGCAATAACTGGTAATCCCAACTCAACAGCACAAGCTATTTCAACAGCCCCGCCCCCAAGAAAAGGTGAAATGATCCGCTTAGCACTATTAGGAATTAACTCGACAATCAACCCTACTGCAAGACTTTTGCCTCCAGCATATCTCAAAGTAGACCCAATATATCTTTTAAAACGATTCTTTCCGCTTGGACTTTTTAATTTTTCAAGAAATCTTTTTTTGAGTTTGGCAAAATCATTACATGAATCATTTTTTATTATTTTTATCTCTTTCTTTTTATACCCTTCAGGCAAGTAAATGTAATGCTTTGCCGGTACTTGCTCGTCGACACAGATTTGCTCTAAACACTGAGAATTTCTATGCATGTTTTTCTCCAATAAATAATGAACTCTCTCGTGTAACTGAATCCCCAATTATTCTCGCTTTTATCATTTAGTGAAACCTCCTTACTCGGAACTTCTGGATCTCAATCGGCTCGTCGTCGCCTATCCAGGCCTTTCGCCTGCAGATGGCTATCTGCTTCTCCGGAGTATCAACTCCCTCAAGGTCAGGCAGTAAAAGCCCCCGCCTTCCTCCGCTGTGCACTATTATACCGTATTTTTTGGTATCGAGCTCATCGATATTGGCCACGGGCTCCGGCTTTGTCAGGACGTCAACGGATATTTCAAGCTCCGAAAGCTCCTCTTTTTTTACCGGCGGGAACCTAGGGTCCCTTGTCGATGATTCTATGGCGTTCGATATTATCTCTTCCGCAACGCTCCCCTTTGTCGGAAGGAACGTGCCTATGCATCCCCTCAATTCCCCTTTTTTGTGGAGCGAAACAAAAACGCCTGCAGTTTCTTTCAATTCTGAGGGAAGTTCGGGAGGAGAGCTTATCTTTCTTCCTTCGTTTATATAAGCTTCTATGGCCTTCCTGGCCAGATCAACTTGAGGGCTTAACATCAAAAGTAGCCACCATATATCCCACGCCGAACGGCCCTTCGTACGACAGGACCTCCGGTGTGACGTTGAGTCCTTTAAGTGAACCCATAAGCATTATTATGGACCTTAGCCCGCACTCGCCCGCCGCTTCTATCATGTTCGGGTCAAGGGCTAATATACCTTCCGCGTCGTTCGCTGCGGCAAGCTTGACTATCGCTTCGTCAAATTTCTTGCCCTCCGGATTGTATCCCGCCGGCGCATCCAGGGTCAGCCTGTGCGACAGGTCCCCGCTCGCGATAACAGCCACTTTCTTGCCCAGATTATCCGAAGCCGCCCTGATAGTCTCCCCGAAATTGAAAAGATCCTTGTAAGGCAGGAACGCCAGCGCTATCGGGACTATCGGCTTCTTGAATGAAGCCATCGTCGGGTAATACATCGGAACAATAACTCCGTGATCAAGCCATGTTTCCGCGATATGCGACACTTCTATGTTCTGCTTCCTCGCCTCTTTGATTATTTCGTTGCCCAGTATCGGATCGCCTTTGAATGAAAAAACAGGCTTATCCGCGCCGAAATAGCTGAGATTCCCCTCGAAAACATGGTTCACATATACCGGGATGGCGATCTGCGACACGTTGCCGTGAGGCGTAATTATGACTACCGAGTCGATCTCCTTGGCCTTGAGCCTTTTCCCGACCTCTTCCAGGGCTTTTTTCGTCTTATCGACGTCTTTTACCCTTGTCCCTCCTACAGCGGGAATTATTACGGGAGGATGAGGCATTATCGCACCGTAAACTATCGCCAATAAAAACACCAACCTTTCACAACTATGAAGCTATGATATAATACTTTAAATTCAACTTCAAGCCCTTCGACTCTCTCAGGGTAACGCACTGCGTCACTCTGAGCGAAGCGAAGAGTCTATAAGGCAGACCCTTCACTTCGTTCAGGGTGACTGTTCACGGAGTTTACCCTGAGTGGAACGAAGGGTTCAGGATGACAAAAAGGAGAAGTATGACTTTAAAAATAAGCATTTCCGGTATCCGCGGCATAGCCGGCGGATCACTATCCGATAACGTCATATCTGATTTTTCAAAAGCGTTCGCTGCCTACATAAAAAAAGGGACGATCGTTGCCGGCCGTGACCCGAGGGCTTCCGGCGAAAAGATAAAAAATCTTGTAATTTCCAACCTCAACGGCATGGGTCTGGACGTGATCTATCTTGGGATATGCCCTACCCCGACCGTACAGCTGATGGTAAAGGAGCTGAAAGCCGACGGAGGCATCATCATTACCGCGAGCCATAATCCCGGGCAGTGGAACGGGCTCAAATTCGTCAGGAAAGACGGCATCTTCCTGAACAAGGATGAAGCCGAAGATTTGATCGGTATATATGAAAATAAATCGTTTAATCCTTTGGGCAAGAAGGGCAGTTCAAGACTGCAAGCAAACCCTCTCGATCCCCATGTAAATAAAGTGCTCAAATGCATTGATGTGCAGAGTATCCGGAAAAGGAAATTCAAGGTGGCCCTCGACAGCTGCAACGGCGCGGGTTCTGTGATAACCGTGAAGCTCCTTAAAGAGCTCGGATGCGAAGTGATAGAACTATACACGGACACAAAGAAACCCTTCCCGCATAATCCGGAACCGATACCGGCAAATCTTAATGCGCTCTGCGAAAAGGTAAAGGCGGCGGGCGCGGATATCGGGTTCGCCCAGGATGCCGACGCAGATAGATTGGCCGTGGTCACGGAAAAAGGCGTCGCGCCCGGAGAAGAATACACACTGGCGATCGCGGCGGAGCATATATTATCAAAGAACAGGGTCAGCGGCCTGAAAGTTGTGACGAACCTTTCAACAAGCATGATGGTCGACGACATTGCTAAAAAATACGGGGCAAAGGTGATCAGAACAAGGATAGGCGAGGTAAATGTCGCCGAGGAAATGGTGAAACAAAAAGCCGTTATCGGAGGGGAAGGCAACGGCGGTGTCATGTATCCGAAGGTCGGTTACAGTCGTGATAGCCTGATAGGCATAGGAATTATACTCGACTCTCTCTCAAGCTCGGATAAAACCATATCACAAGTGATCGAAAGCCTGCCGAGATATTTTATCGTGAAAGAAAAGATCGATTGCGCCTCAAAGGATGAAGCAGCTGCGTTTTTGGATAAGGTTGTGGCCACGTTCAAAGGTGAGTCCATCGATCGAACTGAAGGGATAAAGGTTGTCCTAAAGAACGCCTGGATCCACGTAAGAGCTTCTAATACCGAGCCCGTCATCAGGGTTATCGCAGAAGCTGAGACTCAAAATAAGGCACGAGAGCTTATAAAAAGGATTGCTGGCTGAAAAAGGATTACGAACCTGCGACTAAAAGTCGCGGTTCCGAACAGTTAAGGAACCGAGAGTTTAACTCTCAGGTTCCGAGCATAAAACCTCTACTTTGGAAGGCCTTCCGATATCCTTGACTTGGGGATATCAAGAAGATTCGCGGTCATATCTACCGAACCTGTTTTTTTCTGGAATATCTTCACGAGGGTCTTTTCGACATTGTTCCTGAAGTCCAGCAGGTTCTCTGTTTGTGCGGACTGAAGGTTGTCATAGACCATTTTGCTCCCCAGCTGGATGTCCTTCAGCATCAATGAACCGCTCTCGCAAGCCATTACCGCATTTTCGATCTCGCATTCAAGCTCGCGGTAATTTCCCGGCCAGCCGTAATTGTTCATTATCTTTAGGACATCTATCCCTATGCCTTCTATTTTCTTGCCGTATTTTACGGTATACCTGTCGATATAGGCGGCGAGAATTTCCGGCATGTCTTCCTTCCTGTCCCTTAAATTCGGCACATTTATCTTTTCCCAGTCATTGAATATTTCGCCGACCTCTTTGCTCTGAACGCCGGCCACAAGCTTTACCTGCCCCCTGAGCGTTTTATTCTTAATATAATCAAGTATGCTTGTCTGGAGTTTTTCGTTGGCCGCGCTGAACCTTTCGAAGTAAATTATATCGGAATCGATGAGCGCTTCCTGAAGGACCGTCCAGAATATGCTCTCCAGGTTCTCCCTCTGGAATGGCAGCATATCGATGGTGGTAAGCTTCTGGCTTCCGCTGGAAAAATCGCGCATCAGCTTCGCGAGTCTCAGAACGTCTATCCCCGGCTCTGATATGAAAAGGACGTTCTTCCTCTCGCTTATTGCGGCTTCAATGTTCTTAAGCAACGCCCTTATCCTGGCCCCCCTGCCGAGAAGCCATTCAGTCCCGGCCCCGGCCCTCAATTTTATTTCCACGGACCTGTCCATCAAAAGATTCTGCTTAACGGACGCCAGCAGCTTTTCGGCAAGGACAGGCTTCCTTATGAAGTCGCTGACCCCGAGCTTGGCAGATTCCACGGCTTCCGGGATCGTTGCGTTGGATGAAAGCATTATGATCGGCGAATCGGGCGACAGCTTTTTTGCTTCCTTATACAGGGCAAGCCCCTTCAGGTCTTTCACGTCGCAATCGATGACCGCAAGGATGCCCGGCCTGTCCCCCATTTTTTTCAAGAGGTCGCTCCGGCTTAATGCCGATTCGACGTCATAAGATCCCTTGAGCGGGGAAACTATGGTGTTGTCGTTGCTTAAAACCAGTATCTTATTTTTATTCATATGAATTCCGGGCTTTCACGTTATTATACCATCCGCTAAGAGACCGGTAAAGTTACGGTGACCGTTGTGCCTTTTCCCGGCTCGCTTTGAATATCTATCGTCCCCTTGTGCTTGTCTATTATGCTGCGGGAAATTGTAAGTCCCAGCCCTGTGCCGTAATGCTTGGTGGTGAAGAACGGATCAAAAAGATGGCCGAGATGTTCTTTGGATATCCCGTGCCCCGTATCGGATATCTTCACCGTTACGGCTTTTGAGTCTTTATCGGCATTGACCTCTATGCCCAGCTTTCCTCCGGCCTGCATGGCCTGTACGGAGTTCAATATTATGTTCGAAAATACCCTCATTAACTGCTCCCTGTCCGCGTTAACGGCGGCGGAGGTGCCGTATTTTTTTTCGATATTTAGGCCGTCCCTTTCAATGTCCTCTTTGATATCGACAAGAACCTCATCAAGGACTTCCGAGATCCCGACCTGCGATAGCTGAAGCTCCGGCGATTTCGCGAAGCTGAGCAGGCCTTCCACTATCCTGTCGATGCGGTTTATTTCCTTGGGTATAATCTCCACGAACTTTTTCCTGAATTCCGCATCCTCGTACCTTTCATTTAAGAGTTGCGAGAAGACCTTCATGGAGGAAAGCGGGTTCTTTATCTCGTGGGCCATTCCGGCGGCCATTGTGCCGAGCGACGCGAGCTTATCCGCTTCGCTTAACTTATCTTTTGTCAGCTTTAATTCTTCATATTGTTTTGATATCGTGGAATACATTACGGAATTTTCAATGGCCACTGCTACCTGGTTCGCCAGGATCTTAAGAAGCCCCACGTCTTCATCTGTATACATATCCCCTGATTGTCTATATCCAAGGCATATTATCGCTATAAGCTTTCCTTTCGAAATTACCGGGATCCATACGGCCATTCCCAGCTTTTCCAGCTCGTCCCGCAAATTCTGAATCTCGGAAAGCATGCCTTTCTCCGACCACACAAAGGAATGCTTGTCTATTTCGCTTTCTATCTCGTCTCTCACAAGAATATCCTTGTTCACGGAAAGCCATGAAGCTATATGCCCGCCTGCATCAAATTCGATCCGTTTGTATTTGCCGGCGGTCTTTATCTCGCAAGGCACGCTTTTGAACCTGCCTTTATTCTCGTCAAAAAGCAGGACGGAGATCTCTTTTACTTTTATTGTGTCAAGGAAAGTGGAAACTATCAGCCCTATAAGTTCGCTAAGCTTCATTACCAATGTTATTCCCTGGCTCACGTTAAGCAGGGTTTTTTGGTAATCATACCTGCCTCCATAAAACAACCTGTCCGAGAATTCCTGGATAAATCTGTAAACAGGCCGGTATATCAACGACGCGAACAACGAAAAGAAAATGACAGCGATCATCGCCTTATATTCAAATAGAATTGTCAGGGATTGTCCGGAAACAAACCCCGCCAGAACATAGAACAATGTCAATATTGTCGAGATGGCCAGATATATCAATCCCTTCTGCAGCATAAATTCAATGCTGACAAGCCTTGACACGCTTATCGAATATGCGGCAGCCCCTATAAATATGATGGTGAAAAGAGGGCCGTATTCCATGAGCCTGTGTTCGCCGAACCACGGAAGCGCCAGGTTCGTGATGCTCGCGAAAATAACGCTTAAAATGACCCCTGTGAGCAGATATTTAGCCTGCATTTTCTCCACGCCAACGGATGAATTGTTCTTAATGATCATGTCCGCGAGGCCGTAACCGATGTAAATGAGGAAGTAAGCAAGGAACAAGTTATACAATGCGCCGAAAACCGGATAAAAGTGAGCTTCGGTCATGCTTGCGCTCTTTATAAGGAGATCTGTCGGCAAAAAAGCCATGATGATCAGGGGGAGCGCGAACATCGGGACCATCTGATATAAGGAAATTCTCTTTGTTTTCCTTGGAAAAACATACGTGAAATAATAAAAGACCGGCGGAATAAGCGCAGGCCCAATAAAAGCGAGTTTTCCCCAATAGATCGCTGATGAGATCGAAGAAGAATAAGCCAGTCTTAAGGACGCGTACATCCAGAACGCGAAACATAAGGACAGCGCGCAAAACAATCTGTTTATCTCGTTCTTCATGTTCAGAAACAGGACATAAAAACCTAAAGAGACCGCAGCAAGGATCACATTGAAAGGGACCAGGAACTGGGCGTCTCCGGAAATAATTACGTTAACGGAGCCGACTATGAAAAGCGCTCCCCAAATAAAAAATGTCCCCCTTAAAAAGAAATCGTCTATCCCGAGTAGCTTATGCCTGGCGATGGAATAAGTGGTGAGGCCCGCCAACACAAGAGCCGTAGACGGTCCGAGAGCGTTCGTCATAAAAGGACCTATAGTCAGTACGCCTGCCGTAACAAGATAAAGATTCATGAAAATGCCCACTACGATCGTAATGACAGCTCCAATGGCAACGTACAATAATTGGAGTTTTTCTCTCTCCCCGGCTTTTATATATTTAGAAAAAATGACAAAAAGAGCCAATGCATAATAAGCGACAATAAACGCCACATATATTGTGTACAAAGACCCGTGTTCGGGCTCAATATAAGGCGGGGGCACGCTCGTTGCGATAAAATCCGTAAAAGATGCCGCTCCAAAAAAAGCTCCCGGCAAAAGGATCGCGAACAATTTCCATATTGAGCGAATATAGTCTGCACCCGGAAAAACAACCGCAAAATACAGGGTAAGGGCGGGCAAAAGAGCACAGGGGAAAAACGACATGTTTACCCAGAATTTTCCCCAGATCGGATCTACCGCCATGGCTCCAAAGACATAACTTAATGCCCATTCAGCCAGGCAAAGCAAAATTACGGCGTAAGATATGTTCGTCGCGCTTTTATAGTTTTTCGCGACCAGGTATACGGCCAAGGCAATGTCCACTGCGGCAGTAAAGATCAAAATTGCGGCATTTGGGTCATGAGGCATTTTTAAAGAGTCCCTCCAATCTGATAAGCTCTTCTAATGTGTTCACTCCGAGCACCTCGTTCGGGTCTTGAGCTTTATGCGCGTAAACCGGCAGATCCTGTTCTGTCAAAATGCCTATCACATCCGTTAAATAATATTCCTTCTGGGCGTTGTCCGGCTTCACTTCGTTCAATGCATTGATCAGGTCCCGCGAATTGAAACAGTACGTTCCCGTGTTTATCTCTTTTACGGCCAATTCCTCTTCTGTTGCGTCCCTTTGCTCGACTATCTTCAATATCCTTTCATCGCGGCCCCGCACTATCCTTCCATATGAACCCGGATCCGGAAGTGTCGCGGTCAATACAGTGGCGGACGCTGCCTTCGATCTTAGGTGTTGGGAAATGAATTCTTTAAGAGTATCGGTCTTTATCAGGGGCATATCCCCGTTCAGCACAATAACCAATGAATCCTTTATGTACGGGGCGGCTTGCATGACAGCGTGGCCGGTGCCAAGCTGTTCTTTCTGTTCCACGAAAGTCACGCCGAATTCTTTGCATTCCGACTTAACGATCTCTGATCTATATCCCACGACAACAAAGACCTCGTCAAGCTCCAGTCCTTTAACCGCCTCCAAAACCCACGCTATCATCGGCTTTCCAAATATCAGATGTGAAACCTTTGGAAGCTCTGACTTCATCCTAACTCCCCTGCCCGCAGCCAAAATAATTGCCACTGTTTTCATGTCTAGTTATTATAGTTTCAAAAGTTGGCCTTGACAAGAAAATAAGATATAATATCAGTATATTAATAGTTGTTAAAATTTGACTTAAGGGGGTGAATAAGTGTCAAAGACCTTGTATGTTGGAAATCTCCTGTGGCAAACCACCGAAGCGGAACTGATCGGCGCTTTTGAGGCGCATGGTCAGGTTGTCTCCGCAAGGATGGTTACCGAGCGCGAAACCGGGAGGTCTCGCGGATTCGGTTTTGTCGAAGTGGAAGATGCCGATGCCCAGAAAATGATAAAAGCAATGAACGGCTACTCTCTGGGAGGAAGGGCATTGATAGTTAATGAATCCCGTCCGAAACAGTCCCGCGGAGAACAACCATCCAGCGAATAATGGATGAAAAAAATATCATAAAAAAGCTGAAGGGACTGCTAGGCCCCTCCAGGTTCAAACATTCCCTGAGGGTCAGGGAAAAGGTCCTGCACCTCTCGAAATTCCACAGGGTAGACCATGATAAGGCAAGCATCGCCTCGCTTCTGCATGACGTCTCAAGGTACATGGACAGGAAAGGGCTGCTTAAATTCGCCGAAAAGATCGGTCTTCCCATCGATCCAATTTCAAGGAATGAGCCCAAGCTCCTGCACGCCCCTATCTCCGCTCATATTGCAAGGACGGAATTCGACATAAAGGACCGTCAGATATTGAAAGCGATAAGCTCTCATACTCTCGGACGGAAGAACATGTCAATGCTTGAAAAGATGATATATGTCGCCGACCATGTGGAGGAAGGAAGGTCGCACGCTGACGCTGCAAAGGCGAGGAAGCTCGCGGAAGCCGACCTGGACCAGGCCATTGTGAGCATATCGGACTCTATGATAAAATACCTGCGGGGTAGGAGTCTGCCTGTCCATCCGAAGGCGCTGGAGGTCAGGTCCTATTACCTCAAAAAGGCATGAAAAAGAACAGGAACCTGGTCAAACTTAACAAGAGCCTCGTAAAACTGCTGGCGTCCCAGCCAAAGGACATGTCTTATTCCCGCCGCAAGTCGAAGAAGGCAAAAGGTTCAAGGAGGACAGTCCTCTTGGTCAGCCTTCTTGTGTTTGTCATAACCGCGTCCACATTCCTCGGCATTGCTTCCGCTATAATATCCAGGTTCGCGCTGCTGGAAGTTTTCCTTACAATGATGTCCACAACCCCTTTTATAGGGGACACAAATCTATTGGTGGTGGGACTTGATAATGTGGAGGGCTCGCACAGGACGGACACCATTCTTGTGGTACACATATCGCCAAAGGACAAGAAAGTGAACGTGGTGTCCATCCCGAGGGATACCATCATGAACGTCCCCGGAATAGGGCTTACCAAGGTCAACCACGCTTTTGCTTACGGGGGAATATACCTGACAAGGAGGACGCTTGAGGATTTCCTGGGGATAAAGATCCCTTTCACCGTCGCGATAAACATCGACGGGCTCGCAAAAGTCATCGACACTCTGGGCGGCCTCACGATTAATGTTGAGAAAAGGATGTATTACGTGGATTACGCCGGGGGGCTTTTTGTGGACCTTTATCCCGGGATCCAGCATTTGAACGGGCGCCAGTCCCTTGGTTATGTAAGATTCAGGAACGATCCTTCGGGCGATATCGGCAGGATACTGCGACAGCAAAATTTCATGCAGGCGATTGCCAGGAAGATAATCACAAAGAAAGATGTTTTAAGCGCGCCAAAGGTCATCATGTCGCTTCTTTCGAACATAAATACGAACATGAGCGCCCGGCAGGTGCTGGGCCTGTCGCTGGCAATGCGGCAATCCTTTGACATAGGCAACATCGAAATGACGTCGATCCCCGGAGATTCTATAATGATAGACAAGGTCTATTTCCTGAAGCCGAATGTTGCCGAGGTTGAACGCATAACCCGGCTGTTCCTTAGAAGCGGTGTGCAAAAAGAAAAGACCCTGGTTAACTGGAGGAATTCGAATAGTTAAAAATGACGCCAAATGGAACAGAATAGTAGAAGGCATTTCAAATGTCCTTGATGACAAACAAGCGGCTGATATAACCGTCATTGACGTTTCAAAGTTCTCCCCCATAACTGATTATTTTATTATCGCAACGAGCACTTCCACGCCGCAGACAAGGGCGCTGACGAGGGCGGTTGATGAAGGGCTTGAAAAATTGGGATACAAAGCCCTGAAATGGCAGGGAAAGATCGAATCGAACTGGCTTATACTTGACCTCGGAAGCGTTATAGTTCATATTATGGGTGCGGAAGAGCGGAAGCGTTACAGCCTTGAAGAGATCTGGGAAAAGACCGCCATAACCTATCATATATAGGTAATGACAAATGACCAATGACCTGCCTACCGGCAGGCAGGCAAATGTCAAATATTTGTCATTTGTTCATTTGGATTTATTTGGATATTGGGATTTGGTAATTGGAAATTCTTCGTAAATCGTAATTCGTAAATCGGGTTAAGTTTAATACTTGGCCAATGCTGATTACTAATGACGAGTAATGGATTACGAAGCTTGGGGCCGTAGTTCAGTCCCGACGAAGTCGGGATCCCGCAACACATTATAAAATATAATAATAAGGTGGCGGGACTGGAGAACGCCTCAATGTGCCCTTCTAAAAACAACATCAAAAACCTACATAAACTGATGCATTTGACAGCAAGTTTCTATTATTCTCTCCGATTACCCCCTCTATAAATATAAATCCAGTTGCGAAACTAGTTCGGTCGGGAGAACTTTGGTCGGCGGCAGCAAGGCACTATCGCCGTCTGGCTAGATAATAAGGACTACTTTGGCTTGTAATTATTGCAGGTTGAGCAATAAAGATTATCTTCTTGCTCTAATGTTTTAGGGCCGAAATCGCTATATTCAAGCGGCCCCCCTACTTCTTTAGCTTTAGGGGCGTATTTGTATATTAGTTCAGGCTTGCATCCTGGTTTTATAGCGTTTGCACAAGTATCTCGTCTCATATTCTCACCTCCTTATTTAATCTTTCTTCTTCGATTTGTTTCCCCATATAAATCGATAATAAATATAACAATAAACATACATAAGTAATCCTGCGGGAATAGCCCCTAACATAAATATGCTTGAACTGAAATATCCAAATACAACTACACCCATAATTATCCATAAAATAGATAGTATAATTTTAGTGGTTCTATTCATTTTGCTTTGCGACTCATCATTTGATACATTTGCTTGAGGTTTTACAGGCCCAACAATTAGATAATATATTGCTATCGCAATGGGGGAAAGAAACGTGCAACCAATAACAGACCAGAAAGCATCGCGCCTTAATATTATTGCCCATATAACAACTAATACTGAAAGCACAAGCCATACTACTAATATTATACTCCCAGTATTGTCGCCTTTATCTGATGGGGTGTTATTAGATATTTTATTAACTTGATTCCATTTATCGTGAATAACAATACTATTCCCTATCAAAATAAATATCGGCAGAGAATGTTTAAAAGCCGCATAGATATCCCGCTCATCGCCATAACCGATTACTGCACATTGAATGGATACTATTCTCCCTGAATATATAAAATTATGACTTAAAAAGTATTCTCGTGCTGATATTCCTGCACGTTCAGTTTTCATTGATCCACTTATCCAATAGCCTGGCTGGCCATCATACTTAGTTTTAGCCCAGTTTAATAATGTAGCTCCAGGGGGGAGCAAGTCTTTAGGTTGCGCTGATAAAGTATCGCGAGCAAAATCATCGTCAGACATTGAACCAGTATCCTGGATCATAATCAGACACATCGGCATTATGTTATTTTCCATTTTCCCTGAAAACTTCTGAACAATGTGAGGGCGATTGCCTTCTTCGGCAACCCAATTCTTTGGATATTCCAAGACTATATTTAGGCCATATGCTTTTGAATGACCTTTCGTTGAATATTTTGCATAATCATTACTATTTATGCTAAAAGCAGATGAGCAGGCAATACACATTGTAAACAATATAACAAAAGGAAAGCACAACTTTTCCATCTTCTCACCGCCTTATTATTCTTTCTTTTTTAAGACTATGAAAGGTTTACCTTCAAGAGTTATTTCGCCAGCAAAATCATATTCATTATCGTTTTGAGCCATAATAGCATTAAAAGCATCTCTCTCTTTAAGAACGAAAGACTTTTTCCCCTTCCCCTGGCTATCGTTAGATATTTTTAGATTTTTAAGAGCTTGCTGAAGGCTAAATATTTTATATTTTTCTGACAAAGCGAAATTCATTGCATCATTTACATTTAACATTGACATATTCTCACCGCCTTATTTATTTTGGAAGCCAGCAATAATCCATTTTATTGAATAATACCCCGACCATAATAGAGCAATCGGAATAAAGAGAAATCCAATTATAGAAAGCCAGCTATCCGAAATAAATCCAAAGATTTTATCTGATAATGTGGGAATTGGTTGCAAATCAAGTTTCTTTGCATCTGAATCCTCTCTTAAGAATTCATCTATGATACTCCCTTTCTCTTGAGCAATTGTATCGACAAATTTACTAGGTTTCTGCACTTTATATTTATCCCATTCTGCAGAAGGATATACTACTTTAGGTAGGGGGGAATAGCTGGAAATACTAAAAAGCATCAGAACAAGAATTAATAATATCCAGAAAGCCGAAATTAAAATCAGTATGCGTCTTACTCCTTGTTCAAAATTTATACCCATAACCTTACCTCCTTATTTTACCAGCTTATCGAGTGAGACATTGAGAGCTTTGACGCCCTTTTGCTTACTGATATATCTCACCACCTGATAAGGAATTATACGCCTGCTAAAACATTAAGCAACGGTAGTCAATGCTTTCTAATGCCCTTCTAATCATCAGATTTTATCCAAACGGTTTTTAACTCATCTGAACTCAAAGATACTTTTTTGAGCTTTAGAAGCATTTATTGAAGAAAACAGGGGAAATAGTATAATAACGCTCAATCTGGGGCCGTAGTTCAGCTGGGAGAACGCTTGACTGGCAGTCAAGAGGTCAGGGGTTCGATCCCCCTCGGCTCCATTTTTCCTAGCAAAATCAGTTAGTAGTAATTGTTTCAGTAATCCTCCCTACCCTGACCTGGGAAAAAGAGGGAGGCTCCGCCGAGCATGATGCGAGGTGGAGGGAGAAAAAACGGGAGTTTTTTCTCAGGGGGAGCAGCGAAGCGTTGAAGGGGGCGAAGCCCCCTCAAAGAAAGGTCAGGGGTTCCTTGTCCTCCGAAGCTCAAAGAGCGCAGGAGGAGATCCCCCTCGGCTCCACCAGCCCTTCGGGCTGGAATGACAAATGACCAATGACCTGCCTACCGGCAGGCAGGCAAATGACAAATTAAGGAACAATGACCGTGTTAAAACCTTCCAAAATAATCGCGATAGGTCTTAATTACTACGATCACGCCCGGGAACTAAAAATGCCCGTGCCGGACCATCCGATCATGTTCATAAAACCCGCATCTGCCGTTATAATGAACGGCGGATCGATAATCTATCCGCGCCAAAGCAAGAATGTCCATTATGAGGGTGAGCTTGCGATGGTCATCGGGAAAAAAGCGAAGAATGTCAAAAAGTCTGATGCCAACAAATACATCAAAGGTTTCACGTGCGCAAACGATGTCACCGCCCGCGACCTCCAGAACATTGACGGCCAGTGGACCAGGGCAAAGTCCTTCGATACCTTCTGCCCTCTCGGACCCAGGATCATCAAGAATATTGATCCCATGAATTTGAACATCCGGACCAGGATCAACGGAAAGACAAAACAAAACTCAAACACGAAGAACATGATATTTAACGTGTATGAACTTGTTTCTTTTGTTTCATCGGTAATGACGCTCCTGCCGGGAGATGTGATCCTCGCCGGGACGCCTCCAGGAGTCGGTCCGCTTAAAATCGGAGACATTGTTGAGGTGGAGATAGAAAAGATTGGCATATTGAAAAATATGGTTATCAGTGCAAAGCCTTAAATTTCAATATACAATAAACAAAACACAAACAATATACAAATTACAATGAATAAAACGACCATTTGTAAATTGTATATTGTGGTTTGTTTGTAATTTGTTCATTGTAATTTGTGATTTCGAAAGGAGAAAACATGGAAAACATAACATTTGATCATTTCAAGGCAATGGACCTGCGCGTTGCCCAGATCAAGACTTGCGAGGATATTGAAGGGGCGGATAAGATCTACAAACTGACAGTTGATGTCGGGGAGGAACGAACGGTAGTCGCGGGCATTAAACTGTTTTATACAAAAGACGAATTGATCGGGAAAAAGGTAGTTGTTGCCACTAACCTGGAGCCGAAGACATTAAGAGGCGTAATCTCGCACGGGATGCTCCTTGCGGCATCTACCGAAGACAAGTCATCCCTGACCCTGGTGACAATAGATAAAGACATACCAAATGGCAGCAAAGTCTCATAAACCGCTGAATACTTTCCTTTTTGAGAACCTCTCGCGCCAGAAAGGGATAACGCACTTCATTTCCACAAGGGACGGCGGCGTAAGCAGTCACCCTTTTGACACATTGAACCTGAGCTTCAATGTGTCTGACGATCCAAAGCACGTTGCCTCGAACAGGAAGCTTCTCTCAAGCGCGCTCGGATTCAAGATTGAAAGCCTGACGACTGCAAAACAGGTGCACGGCAACAATGTCGCAATAGTAACCAGAGATATGCGCGGCAAGGGGTCGAATGATCACGCCTCCGCGCTGGACGGGATCGATGCTATGGTAACTAATGTTCCTAATATATTATTGATGATACAGGTAGCCGATTGCGTCCCCCTGCTCTTCTACGACCAGAAGAAAAGAGTCATCGCCGCAACGCACGCCGGATGGCGCGGAACGATCCTTGAAATAGCCCGGAATACGGTCAACAGCATGGTCAAAAGGTTCAAGTCGGATCCTTCATATATATATGTAGGGATAGGCCCGTCCATAGGCCCTTGCTGTTATGAGGTTGGCCGCGAGGTCATACGGGAAGCCCCGAAAGATCTGATAAAGACCAGGAACGGCAAAAGCTACTTTGATCTGTGGGAAGCGAATAAAAGTCAGCTGATCAAGGCGGGAATATCCGCGTCAAATATCGAGGTCTCGCGAATATGTACGCACTGCAAAAGCGATACCTTCTTCTCTTCCCGCGCGGGAGGGGGCATTACCGGGAGGTTCGGCGCCGGGATAATTCTGGCCTAGCCGCTCAATATCTCCGTGCATAATCTTTGCGGCCGTTATATAATAGCAAGGTTTTTCGTAAAAATATCAGAGAGGTGGAATAAAAATGGTGAAGGGAAAGAAGGCATCATCCGCAAAAAAGTACGTTTATTATTTCGGCGACGGGAAGGCGGAAGGCAATGGGCAGATGAAAGACCTTCTGGGAGGAAAAGGCGCCGGCCTCGCTGAAATGACTAACACCGGAGTTCCCGTACCATCCGGATTCACCATCACCACGGAGGTCTGCAACATATTCTACAAGGTCGGGGAGAAAGTACCCGCCGAAGTCACGAAACAGCAGCTTAAATACGTGGAAAAACTGGAGAAGTCCATGGGCGCAAAGCTCGGGGACGCAAAGAATCCACTGCTTGTATCCATCAGGTCCGGTTCTAAATTCTCCATGCCTGGCATGATGGACACGATCCTTAATCTGGGGCTTAACGATGAGACCGTCCATGCCCTTATTACAAAAACAAAGAATGAAAGGTTCGCTTATGACTGCTACAGGAGATTTATACAGATGTTCGGCGGCGTAGTCCTGGGGATGGAAAAAAGCGATTTTGAGCACATCCTTCAACATAAGAAGGACGAGCTGGGAATAGCGCTTGATACTGAACTTAAGTCCGAGGACCTTAAAGACCTTATCTTAAAATATAAGAAAGCCGTTAAGGAGCATACCGGAAAGGAATTCCCGCAGGACGCCTATATCCAGATGGACATGGCAAGGGACGCGGTCTTCAAGTCATGGAACAACCCAAGGGCGATAACATACAGGAGGCTTAACGACATTTCCGGGACGCTCGGCACAGCGGTTAATGTCCAGGCCATGGTATTCGGGAACATGGGAGACGATTCTGCAACGGGCGTGGGCTTCACAAGAAATCCTTCAACTGGAGAAAATAAATTCTACGGCGAATACCTGACCAATGCCCAGGGCGAAGACGTCGTGGCCGGCATAAGGACGCCGCAGCCGATAGCGAAGCTGGGAATAGAAATGCCCGCGGTCTACAAACAGCTGAGGGCGATAACATCCAAGCTTGAAAAACATTACCGTGACATCCAGGATTTTGAATTCACCATACAAAAAAACAAGCTTTACATGCTCCAGACCAGGACGGGAAAGAGGACCGCGTTCGCAGCCGTAAGGATCGCCGTTGAGATGGTGGAAGAAAAATTGATAACCAAAGAAGAAGCGATATTAAGGATAGATCCCGCGTCGCTGGACCAGCTTCTTCACCCGATAATCGACCCGAAAGCAAAGGTAAAGGTCATAGCAAAAGGCCTTCCCGCTTCTCCGGGAGCCGCAACAGGAATAGCCGTATTCACCGCTGACGAAGCCGTCAATAGGGCCGCGGAAAAAACGATACTGATACGCAGTGAAACCTGCCCGGATGATATTCACGGAATGGACGCTGCAAAAGGGATATTAACAGCAAGGGGCGGCATGACATCTCACGCCGCCGTCGTCGCGCGCGGCATGGGAAAATGCTGCGTTGCAGGATGCGAAGAGATAAAAGTTGATGAAAAGGCAAGGAAATTCAGCGTAAAAGATATTGTCGTAAAAGAAGGCGACTGGATAACGCTTAACGGATCAACAGGAGAGGTAATACTCGGCCAGGTCCCCACCATAGAACCCACTCTTTCCGGCGAATTCGGAGTGCTCATGAAATGGGCAGATACCTTCAGGAAGATCGGGGTGCGCGCAAATGCCGACATCCCTAACGATGCTCATGTCGCAAGAGAATTCGGCGCCGAGGGGATCGGGCTTTGCAGGACCGAACACATGTTCTTCGCGGCAGACAGGCTGCCCTTGATGCAAAAAATGATACTTGCGAAAACGGAACCTGACAGGCGCGCAGCGCTTGCCAAGCTCCTTCCGATGCAGAAAAGCGATTTTATCGGATTGTTCAAGGAAATGAAAGGCTATCCCGTAACGATAAGACTGCTGGATCCTCCTCTGCATGAGTTCCTTCCGAAAAGGGAAGAGCTTATGGTGGAAGTGGCAGTGCTGAAGGCGACCGGCGGAGACAAGGAAAAGATTGCGCAAAAGGAAACACTTCTCGCCAGAGTCGAGGAACTCCACGAATTCAATCCGATGCTTGGATTGAGAGGCTGCAGACTTGGCATTCAATATCCCGAAATAACCGAAATGCAGGTCCAGGCAATAATTGAGGCGGCCTGTGAACTGAACAAGAGCGGCATGAAGATAGTCCCGGAGATCATGATACCTCTTGTGAGCCATATAAATGAATTCAGATCTCAAAAGTCGCTTGCCAAAAAAGTCGCGGATGAGACCATAAAGAAATACGGCGTAAAGCTTGAATACATGATAGGGACCATGATAGAGCTTCCGCGCGCGGCATTGACGGCAGATGAGATCGCGACAGAAGCGGAATTTTTCTCCTTCGGGACGAACGATCTGACGCAGACGACCTACGGCTTCAGCCGGGATGATGTCGTCAAATTCCTGAACACTTACATCGCAAAAGGCCTGATGGAAAAGGATCCCTTCGCCACGCTTGACCAGATCGGCGTCGGGAAGCTCGTGAAAATGGGCACTGAACTAGGCAGGTCTGTCAATAAAAATCTGAAGGTCGGCATATGCGGCGAACACGGCGGCGATCCGGCATCCGTGGAATTCTGCCACAGGACCGGGCTTAATTATGTGAGCTGCTCGCCATACAGGGTGCCTATCGCGAGGCTTGCTGCCGCGCACGGCGCGATCAAGGAAAAGTCAAAGGCACACTATACCACCAAGTAGTCTTATTATGCCTTCGGCATTTTTAGGGTTTTCCAGGCTGCTTTCATTGACAGATTTTTGGCTTTATATCAACGTATTTTAAAGGCCACCCTCAAGAAGTACTTGACAAGATAGCGCATCTGCTGTATAATTCCGTTCTTGCGACTACATAAAGTATATTCGATCCGGGGGGCTCAATGCTAATCCGCAATGAAATAGAAG
>Ga0315284_10002374_pt1 | contig 27002 bp, 29 predicted proteins | sample YL17G09_16_MG_FD_203696 | JGI IMG/M metagenome (GOLD analysis project Ga0315284, IMG submission 203696) | Sediment microbial communities from Yellowstone Lake, YNP, Wyoming, USA - YL17G09_16 | ecosystem: Environmental > Aquatic > Freshwater > Lake > Sediment | place: USA: Wyoming | collected...
TATACAGGGTGGAAATGGTGGAGCTAATACAGGATCTGGAGCAGGTGCAGGTGGAGCAGGTGGAGAATTACTTATAACTGCAGGAACTGGTGGAACTTCTGCATCAGGAACTGTTGGTATTGGTGGATTACTTACACTTCGAGGTGGTAATTCAGGATCAGAAACTGGTGGTAATGTAAGAATTTATGGAGGTACAGGAGAGGTTTCGGGTAATGTTTATATAGCAAATAACGAATCAACAGATATTGGCAGAGTATTTTTTCCAAGTGGCTTAGTTGGTACACCTGCCATTAGTTTCAGAGCAGATACTGATACAGGATTTTATTGGGGCAGCGCTAATCAAATACGTGTTGCAACAGGAGGACTTTGGAATTTTGCTTTTGATACTTCTGTGTTTCATGCAGATGGTGATATAATTGCTTATAGCACAACAACATCTGATATAAGATTAAAAGAAAATATAATGGAATTGGAAAATCCATTAGATAAAATACTGCAATTAAATGGAATAACTTATAACACAAAAAGAACCGGTAAAAAACATATTGGATTAATTGCGCAAGATGTTGAAAAGATTATACCATTAGTAGTAGAAGAATATACCATTCCATTCGAAGAAGATGATAAGGAATTATATAAAACTATTAGATATCAAGAACTTATTCCATATTTAATAGAAAGTATAAAAATTCTAGAAAATAGAATTAAAATATTAGAAAATAAATAATTATGGCTGTAACAATAACAAAACCAATTTCTTGTGTATCAATGGGGTGTATAATATGGAACGCTGAACATTCAATTGACAATCCTTTTGGAACTGGCCAAAATATTTCATTAAGAGATTTGGGTTTAACTATTAATAGAACAACTCCATTTAAGTTTTCATATTTTAATGATGTTTCACTTTATGATCCTTTTCATAGTAATTATACTGATCACGATATAATGTTATGGGATCCTATTGATTATAGAGAACAATTTATTACTATAGATTCTTGCACATTGTGGAGCTGTAAATTTACTACCGATTTTTACACAGAAGAAGATTTTTATTTCAATTCATCAATAGGAAATTATACAGTGCCCGGTTTACCTGATCATGGATGGGGTATAGAAAAAATGAAAGGTGGTAATGGATCTTATGGAATAAAAAAATACAATAATATTGTTTTACATGATAGTAGTATATATTTACATTATGCATTTAAATGGGGTGTTGGTGATGAGGAAATTCAGTATCATGCTCAATATATTATTTCATTAAATTATAATGATGCTTCATTAAGTGTAATTCCGTCAACTCAAGCTTGGACAGCAGCGGGTGAAAAAAATTATGATGTAAGTACAAACACAGTTTGGTATTATAAAAGTCGTAATAATAATAATTTTTACTGTTCTGCAATAACAGCAACTGTATGGCAAGAACTTGGTGACCATTTACAAGATAAATATGGTGGACCGGGTACTATTACTATATCAAATGATGGTGCGCCTGGAACGTATAGTACTACATTTACTTTCGGTTATTTAATTAAAAGTTCCTATAATATATTAGATGTAGAAAATACAAGAACTTTTACTGCTAATATGACATCTTAAAAAAATATATAAAATATAATGGCAAACGTAAACTCATTCACAGAAACAGTTGATCTATTAGTATCACAAGTAAATATTGCTTTAGAAAATGTTGTTGCATTAAACGAAAGTTTAACAACACAAGAGGATACTGTAACGTTATCAGTAGAACAAATGAATTCTATTACAGGAGATGTTTCAACTGTAACTTATTCATTACCTTCATATAATAATGTGATCAATAAAGTTAACGCAGCATCACAAACGGTAGATACTTTTATAAGAGGTGAAGGCGTTGTTTTATTGAATGATGGAACTTATCGCAAAATAACAACAATTCCCGTAGCAATATCTCCGGCGCAAATAACTAATGTATCAGCACCCACAAAATTTTTAACAAGAACTAATTGGTTTTTTGAATCAATGATGCATCCTCAACTTATAGTATCATTTGATCTTAAAAACAAAATAGATGATCGTTCAGATAGAGTTACAGTTAAAAGAGTGATTTTTGATAACTTTAATGATGAAGAAACACAATGGTTTTTAGATAATATTATAGGTGTTAATAGAACTTATTACGAAACAGTTACATATTTTAATGCTCAAGGGAAAAAATATTGGGAAGATGAAGAAATTCAAGATCTTCCTCTTTCAACTGAACCCTACACAGGGTATTTTGTAATTACTGACAAAAGAACTATAAGTACTAAAGAATGGTATTATCTTGATACTATGAATTATGGAGTAACATCTGATGAACCTATTGTCAAAAATCATCAATTATCAATAGGAGATCAATTTCGTTACGGGAATTCAATTTGGAAAATTGATGATATTCAAATTAATGAAAAAAGAGTTCATGTTATTCCTATAGTAGGTATGGATCATCCAACAATTAATAATAATTTTGAAATTTATAATACGCCCTTTTCAACTAAAATATTAAATATACCAATTGGATATGATGAATGTAATATTATATTTCTAAAGGGTATTAATGATGATTTTAATATCATAGCAGATGATTGGAGTTTTGGAATAACATTTTACACAAATAATTTAGTAATAAGTGGAGGTTCAACAACACTTGAAAATTATTATAATACGTATGTAGCTGATTTTGGAAAACAGCTAGAAGGACAAACAAAAGAAAAATTTATTCCGGCATATTATGGATTAATTCCGGATCCTCCTGTATTTTCAGCTACTGATTTTGCGGTTAAACAAATTAACACACAAATGAATGCTGCTTTAGATACAGAAACTATTAAAAATACACAAACTCAAATTGAATCAACAAAAACACTTGTAAATTCTCTTAAAAGTACTATTTCTCAACAAAAGGCACAATTAGTTGAATTAACAGATGCGGGAGAAAGAGCAAACTTAAACTCAAAAATTACATCAAATGTTAATAGTTTGTCAAATAAAACAATAGAATATCAATCTTTAGTCAGATCACTTGCTACAATAGCATATGAAAACTCAGCTGTTACAGTTGACGCAAAATATAGAGTAAGAGGATTCTTTGCAATCCCAACACCAAAAGGAAACCCACCACAGCAAATTATTCAATTTGAATATGCATATCGTTATTTAAAACTTGATAACACTGGTATATCTCTTAATACGTATGAACATCCGGATCCTAGCACAGGACAAATTGCACGTGGAGTTTTTACAGATTGGACAACAGTTCCTTCGATAATAAAAACAAAAGTTTATGATGTATCATCTGCAACTTATTCTTGGGTTACTGAGAATATCGCAGATGGTGAAGTAACTAATATAAATCAAATTGATATTCCTATCACAAAGGGTGAAAAGGTTGAATTAAAGATTAGATCAATATCTGAAGCTGGTTGGCCATCAAATCCTTTAAAATCTGCGTGGTCAGATACAGTTATTATTGAATTTCCTTCAAATTTACAAGGTTCGAATCAGATAGTAAATATTTTAAGTGATGCTGCAGTTGAAGAAACAACAATTAAACTTGATGAAACATTATCTGCAGCTGGGATTCCTACTCACCTCGTAGATTCTGTTCCAAATCCAAATTCCGGAACAGGAACATATTTTAAACATCAATCAATTAATCTTGCATTTGATTTAAAAACAAAAGATACTGCTGGAATAATTAATACGGTTAATACTGTAGATTTACAAACACAAATAGAAAATTTATCACCTTATACTTATGTTACTATAATTGCAAATCCAAACTCAACACAAAAAACATCTTATCCACAAATAACAGGAACACTTCAACAATTTTTACAAGCAGTAGTTGATTCATCTGCAGCAATTTATGATAAATTTGTAACAAATATAATTTAATTAATAGAACAAAATGAGTTATTCAAAATTATTTAATAATACAGCTGTTTTAACATCTAAAAATCCTGAGGTATTTTTAACTTTAACGTGGAATACTTCGGGGCAATATTGGATAATTCCTGATATATCTACAGTAATTGATAGAAAAGTATTATATATAAATGGATTAGATGCAAATGATTATACTGGCACACCTTCATTAGGATATGCGTTAGAATTAAATTCAAGTAATAATGTTGCATCATTTCATATTTATACTCCAGTTAATTATAATTTTACAGAAAGATTATATTTTAAAATATATAATTCTGATACTTTATCTACTATAATTAATTATGAATTAATTAATATTAAAAATAGACCTTATATAGTTGAAAATAATATTATTAATACATTCACAAATGATAATATACTTATTGATGACGAAGCATCATATATGATATTAAGAACTAACCCTAAATATACAGGAAATATAGTTCTTTATGTAGATAGTAGTGAAAATATGTATCTAGATACATTTAAAATATCTGATGTTTTATCTAATAAAAAATATCGTAAACAACAAATTTCTGGAAATAGTGTTCTATCAAGTGATATTCGAAATACATTTTCATCTTTACCATTAGGAGAATTGTATCGTGTTGATAGTGATAATACTCTTTTAATTGATATCCCAAAAACATCAATAGAAGATCAATATATTACTACATATAACTATGGCGCAAAATTATTAAAAGATGAATTATATGCAGAAGATAATGGCATACTAGCTCCACTTTGGATTAATTCAAAATTACCTGATTATTTTGCAGCATTTAGATTATCAGGTGTTTATAATACAGAAACCTATGATGGTTCTAATCTTGATAATTTAGCATTTAAATATTTAGAGGAAAGTGATTTAATAAAAACCTGGAGTTTAAAGCCAGAAGCTCCTCTTGGTCAATATTTAGAAACACATACAGCAGATATTGTTAAAATTAAGTCTCCTTTATTTTTATCATTAACTGATCCAAGTGCAAATGAATCAGATCCAAATACATGGTATGGCATAGCAGTTGATAAAGGTGTTGTTACAGGAAGATCTGAAACTACACATTTCTTTAATCAAAAGGCGCAAAATTATACAGATCTTAATGCCTTTGTATCACAAGGATTTGAAAGAAATACATTATTAATTCCTAATTTAATAAATTTAGAATATATTTTTACTGATGAAGATGTAAGTCTTTATTCAATGAATCGTTATTTTGGACTTTATTTGACAGAAAATGTATTATATAAAATAGGTTATTATTTAAATTCTTCTTCTGGAACAATAGAAATAATTTCATTAGATGGTACAGATAGTAGTGTTTTTATGCATTCATTAATTTTTAATGCAAGCACAGGAAATGTTGCATCAGATTATATGAATAGAATATTTGTTTTGAATGATAATATTCAACTTCAAAGAATTACAAATGTTAATCAGATAAATGAAGCATCAATTAATGATTATGTAAATAAACCATATCAAAATATTTTTATTACAGAAGCTGAACAAATTAGTTATAATCCTTTTATGATTTTAACACTTAATAATACACTTGAACAAGGAGAACATTTAAGAATAATTAACAAAACTCAAAATAAAATTTGGGAAGTTTATAGCGTTGACGCTAGTAATTTTAATTGTAATAGATATTGTTCTATTTCTGAAGATCCTAGCGGATTATATCCTATAGTATATAGAACATATTTTGATATCACCGGAGATATTTCTTATCAAATACAAGAAATTGAGGCAGCATTTGATTTATTTAGTGATTTTGAAGGCACTCAGTTTAGAGCAGGCATACACGGAGATAATTGGGTATCATTGATTCTTAATGATGATGCATCTACTAATGAAGAATGGTTGTTTCAAAGAATTACTTCTTCTACACTATCTGATCCCAATGATTCTTCATCAGCATTTAATTCTATAGAAACTGCAGGATATATATCATTTTTTGGAAGATTTACACCAAATTCAAGTGACTTTGAAACTATTACATATGATTCATCTTATGGTCCAATTGATTTTGAATTATTCGGTGATCGCAATAGTATAATGATTAATTTTATTAATAATGAAACTAATTATTTATACACTATGGATTCATCAGATAATATAATTGATAAATTTGAAGACCCAACACTTTATCAAGGAAATAGTGGCTGGTATAAAAAAATTCTTGAGTTTGAAGTTTCTACAAATTTATATCAATACATAAAAGATCCTTTAAGTATTAAAGATAAAATTTTAATAATGACATCTGAAGAAATTCAATTAATTGAAAATCAGTTTAATGCATATAATCTTTATCCTATTAATATATCTTTAATGGGAATTAATTCTGTAAAAGATATTGATTATACAGTTTATGATATTTCATTAGGAGTTAAAAATAAATACAAATATAATAGAGAAGATGATGTTAGTTCATATAATATATTTATTGAGCATGATGCTTCATATTCTCTTAGTATAAAAGGATCGTATATAATTCAGTCAGGCACAGGAAATAAAATTCAATATGGTATTACATCATCATATACAACCAATTCATTAATAAATACATTTGATTCTAGTATTAAATTTTTAGCTGACACAGATACTATTGTTACTTATGCTGTATTAGATGGTTCTTATAATTATCAAGGATATAAAGATGGATCTGCTGGTAATGAAGAAAATATATGTGATTATTATGATTCAAGTGTATTATTAAAATATGGTTTAACCACTCCTCTTATTTCAAAATGGGTAGGTTTAGGTAATGATTGCAGAAATAATCCTATAAGATTAATTTTAGATAGTTCTATTTTAAATGTAAATACAAACTTTATACCAGATGATAATAATTTTACTCAAGAATTAACATACCCCTCATTTAAGTATTTAACTCCAGGAAATAGAGCTTGGGAAGATTATGTTTTTTATGATATAAATGATGTTATTTATGATGCTGACGCATCATTATATTTAACATTTAAAGAATCAATGTTCAGATATCCTTATGTTGATTATTTTTCAAAATTAGTATATTCTAATTATAATGTTGATGCGACTAAATCTCGATCATCAATAGTATATTATAATCAATATAAAGATACTATTGATGTAATTTTTATGGGATTAAATCTTTCTATAAAAGTAGAAAATCTTGCAAAAAATGTTTTGGATATTAAAAATTATGATAGATATAAATTCTCGTTTATTTCTACAACACAACGAAATAAAGATTCAAATCGTCCTATTGAATTTATTATTAATGAAAATATAAAAACCATATTAATGATATGGTATCAAGGAAATGATGAACTTAATTATAATGCAAGATATTCTACATTTTTACCCGGAAAAAGTTTAATGAATTACACAGGTGAAGGTTTTGTATCAACTTCTAATTCTTCTGATCATTATAGTTTTGTTAAAACACCATATTTTGTAAACAATTCTACAATTCAAAAAACTATTGAAAATTTTTACGGTACAGCTACTACATATAATAGTGCTACAGCAAATCCGTATGCGCAATTTAATAAAAATTTAGGTGAATTTAGTTCAACTTGGAATGCATTTAATACTAGTACTAATATAATAGCTACAAATATATTTTATATTCCTTCGGATGAAAATTATCAAACATTTTCACAATATATTGATTATATATATGCACGAAATGCTACTACTTATGGAGATTATGTATTAAATTATGGTTATAGATATCGTAGCAAAGTAAATTATTATGATAATAATACTACTAATTTAGCAACATTAAAATATTATCTTGCAACAGCTCATACATATATTATGTATTACATTATTAGAGAAAATGAAATTATTAATAGTTTAGATTTTGGAAGTGTTGTTAATCCAATGTCAATAACCATTAACGCTCCAAGAATATATGGTAGTATAAGTACATATAATGGATGGTTCAAACCTGATTTTAATAACATATTAGAATTTAAAACAAACGAAGAAAGTGATTTAATATCTATAGTCAATAAAGATTTTACACTTAGTAATACAAATTTAAGAACATATAACAATATTCCTCAGTTATGGTATAATAATGTCGTTTCAACTGTTTCTGCAGCAGATATTGCAGCAGGAAATGCAATTTCATATATTTCTAATTTTAATGTATTTAAAGCATTATGGGATGCAGATTATTATATAAAAGATAATGCATATGTAAATGGTTATTTATCTTCGCAAGAATTATCTTCATTTTTTGGTTCTAAATTACCTAAACTTTCTAATGAAATAACATTAGAAAAATGGGATTCTACTATGGTATCTTCACTTCAAGAGACGACTACTATAACATTATCATTTAATATAACTCGAGCTATATTATCATTATTTAAAACAAATTCAACATTTTTATCTAATTGGGCTAATTTTGGTGATTCAGATTCTACTATAGATGCTTATGTAAAAAATACTATTTTAACATATTACAATATTAGCCAACCAAAAATAAAAGTTAATTTTTATTATAAATCTCGTGATACATTATTATTACACTATACTAATGATGGAGGTTTTAAAAATGATGGTAAACAAAATTTTAATGGGCAATTAATATATCAGAATGATGAATACATATATAAAATAATAGTTTCAAAGGCTGGAAACTTCTCATACTTTATTTCATTTACATTAACAGAAAAATAATAATATATGAAATTTCAATATTCACCGGGTTTATTAGGTTATGGTCCTACAGGTTCAAATGGAACTGATGGGTTTCAGGGTATGTCATTATATTTTACGGATTATGATACAATTTTTAATAAAAGTACTATAGAAACGGCTATTGAAAATAATTATACTCTTTGGTCAAATGCATTGCCCAATACAACTTTACCGGCTGATAGAGTTTATATTACAGGAGATTTGTTTGTTAATTCAAGGGGTATAGTATATGAAATTGATGCATCAGCTAATACATTTAGTGAAACAGATGGTCAATTATCTAAATCTGATTATTTTACTACTAATTTAATAAGAACAGATGATGGAGTTGAACGTTGGTTTAATCTAGCTGATTTACATCAAGTCGATGGATCAATTTATACTGCTATAGCTTTAACAAATGTAGATTTAGATACTTGGACAGATAATTCACCTGCTCCTCATTATTCAGCTGGTGCAACTGTTGCAAATCAATACGCTGAGTCTGCAAGTATACTTGCGCAAGCAGGAATTTTAGAAATTAGTTGTCAATTTTTAAAAAACTTTGGAAATAATGTTACTATAGCATTATATGATAATAGTGATGTATTATATCAAACTTTATGGACTATAAGCGCATCAGGAACATATACTACTAGTATTACAATTCCTATCGAAATAAATTTAAAGATTAAATATACATTTAATATTAATACTTATTATCAAATATATCGTCCTACTTTAATATCTTACGGAAGTTCTTTAATTGAAAATTATTATTTAATCGATAACACACAATTATCCTCAACATTTAATTATGCTAACATATCAATTTATGGTATAAATTTAAACAATTTTACAAGAATTGAATGTACAGATATAATTGATGGATCATTTAACGCGTTTACATTATATTCAACTGGAGAAAATTTAGATGTTGATGATCATCGTGCGCTAGCACTTGTTTATGAAAATAATTTAAATGTTTTTAAAATCGGTAACATTGATACAACAAATAATGTGCGAAACACATCATTAACATTTGATGTTTCTTTATTAAAACATAATAGACCATTTAGATTTAATAAAAATACCCCTTCTGATTCTGTTTTAACAAATTTAGAAAAAAATCCTGTATTATTATTTGATCCTAATTTTAATTCAGCACCAATTTCTTTTCAAAATTATGTAGCATCAGCAAATGACATTACAATAAATTGGAAATTATCAGATTTTTCTAATGATACATCTGTCATAGGAGATTTATATTTTTACAAAGAACCTTCTTTAAATAAAACATATAATTTAATGGATGTTTCACTGGGTAGCACAATGATATTTCATAATGTTGATGCTTCAGCTTCTGTAACAATTAGTCAATTAGATAAAAATCAATATTATGGATATTATATGTTATTAAAAAATGATGGGTGGGAAAGATCTTCTAATAAATTAACTGCATGCGCTGATACTAATCTTTATCATATGATTGTGAAAGACCCTGTATCACAAACATTATCGGCAGATGTATCAGGATGGTTTTCTACAAGTACTTATCTATATACTATGGATGTAAGTACTTTTGTACCTACTACATGGAATGCTTCAACTAATGTAGATTGGATAAAATTTATTCCTGCTATACCGACTGGTGGAACAGGTCTTTATTCATTTGACGTAAGTTTATATAAAAATACAGGCGCTACTGTTCGTTATGGTTCAGTTATATTAAAAGCAACAAGTGTTCCAGATAGAACTGTTGTTGTAACCCAAAGTGCTAAAACAACTACTGTAACATTTGATGCAGCTGGAAATTTATCTTTTTCTCCTGCATTAACAGATCTAATAGTTTCTGTAGGTATAAAATTATATGCATGGGCAAGAGCTAATGCAGGAATTTATAGATCTCCATATTATACAGATACAGCTGTTACAAGTTATAAGAATGGAACAGCTCAATCGGGTATTGCTGTTCAAGCAATTTCGGATGGTAGTGAAGTTGTAATAGACACAAGTTCTAATCACACAATAAATAATATCAATAATACATCAACTGTTTATGTATATGTACGTGGTGATGAATACGCAGATGGACCAGATTGTACATATCTTAGTACTAGTAACTATGAAGAAGGCCTTGGTTGGGCGGAAATTATATCTATTACAAAAACTTCTGGAACTGGAGGAGTTGCTATAGGTGCAAATAAATATTGGTATTGTAAAAGAGTTCATACAGCATGTGCATTACAAAAGAATTATTCTTCTACAGAACCATTACCTCCAGCTGTACCATAATTAATTATAAAAATATATAAATAAAATATAGATATGAGTGATAAATTTAAATATGCTCCAGGTAAACCAGGATTTGGTTCAAAAGGTAATAACGGCACAGATGGGCAACCCGGACTTTCTATGTATTTTACTGATTTTGATCCAATTACACAAAGTATACTTATAAATTCAAAAATAGAAAATAATCAAACTCTTTGGTCAGCAAACCCACCAGAGTCTCTTCCGAGTGGTAGAATATATGTTACTGGTGATTTATTTTTTGATAGTGATGGAAAAGCTTATGAAATAAATGCAGAAACAAATACTTTTATATATAAATTTGCAAATTTAAATATGGGTGGATTTTTTATTCCTCTTGGAATTTCATCAAGTGAAGGATATCAACGATATTTTAATAGTAATATAGGACAAAAATATATTATTGATCAAGTGTATACACAAACTAGTGATATAGATTATACACAAACACCTTCATTTATTTATAATATCGTTCCTGCAAATTTTACAAGAATAGAATATACAAATGTTAAGCCAGCAGGAACATATAATGCATTTACCACATACACAATAGGTGGTGAAGATAATCAAGCCTTAGCATTAGTTTATGATGAAGATACTGCTACGTTTAGATTAGGTAATGTCGATACTGTAGATAATATTCGAAATACTAATTTAACATTCGATGTTTCATTATTAAGTGTTACTAAACAAAGCGGCATTAATACATTTACTTTAAATACACCTGAAGGTGCAATATTAACAAATTATGAAATTGCTGCAAATTCTTTATTTGATCCTAATTTTACTGCACAACCTACTTCATTTATTGGAGTTAAGGGAACAGTAAATGATTGTTCTATAGCATGGAATTTGGCAGATTTCACAGATGATACAGATATAACAGCAGATTTATATTTTTATGAAAAAATATTTTCTTATGATACATTAACATATAGACTTGATGCATCAATAGTAAGACCTTTAGTATTTTCTGATATAGATGTATCAGGAAGTATTAAATTTAATGGATTAAAAACAAATACACCCTATGCATTTTATATAAAAATTAATAAAAATGGATGGATAAGAAATTCTAATATTCAAACTATAACAAGTAGTTTATTAACTGTTGCGCCTTCTTCACATTTAGAACCATCACTTGCCACACTTCCAAATGCAAGTATAGGATTTGACGTTAACTCAACATTAACTTGGAATTATACTGTTTTATTAAATCCTGATACATTTATGTATGGTATTACATCACCAAGTACTGGTGGATTAGATGGTTCTATTTATGTAGGTTTAACTGCAAATCTTGGAACTGATAGACTTGGCACAATTAGGGTTACACCTCAAGCAGGTTCATCTGTAGATATATCAATATATCAAACGGGGAATATTGTTACAGTGCCAGTTACATTTTTTGCTGGATCTGATAGTAATGCAGATGGCGGTAATTGGAAATGGTATCAAACTGATGATTCTATTAATGTGTCAACTCTTCCTGCATCAACTACAGTAGATGTTTCTATACGCATAAGCACAACTCACCAAAATTATGCTTCTGATACTGCATTATATTGGAGTGGAGTTGTAACTCTTAAGAGTATTGCTAATGCAACATTAGCTTCAAAAACATGGACACTTGAAAATGTTTCACCAAGTACAACCGATACTTCTACCGTTTATTTTCATATTACTAATATACCTAAAACAAGTTTTCCATTAAATATAGAAGTATATAATTATGGATTATATAACAGTGCACATAATGGTCCTGGAATAGGAACTATAGTAGCAAATAATATAAACCTTTATTATAATTCTGGTCCAGTTGTTGTTTTTAATCAAACTTCTACAACTAGTACTGCACCATGGACTATTTACCCGTAATAATTTAAAAATTAAATAAAATGACAAACGAAACTAAAAAAATTAATTGGACAAAAATATGGAGCTTTATACAAAGCAAAATATTTATAGTTATTGTGATAGTATTATTGATTGCTTTTTCAGCTACACAATGTTCACGAATTCATGAACTAAAACGTGAAAAAGTAGTTAGTGAACAAAATGCGCTAGTGCTTAAAGATTCTCTTAAATTTGAAAAAACTAAAAAAGGAGAACTTATTGTTTCAATCACTGGATATATTGCAACCGAAAAAGAACTAAAAACTCTTAATAGAGTTTTATGGGAAAGAATTAAAGGGCAAGATGGAAAAATTATATCTCTTAGCCACACTGTTATACAATTAGTTCAAGACACAGTAAATTTAAGAAAATATCTTGTTGAAAAAGATAAAAGGATTGAAAGATTATTAAAAATTGATTCAAATACTTATGCTGCTCCATGGTCTTTAACTTATAAATATGATTCTGCAAATTTTGATATATTTACAGGAAAAACATATATTGGAATATTAAATAAAGATCCTTTAGAATTATCACATATTAATACCGAGTTAACTCAAAGATTAACACAAATTGATTTAACTTGGGGTCAAAAAGTAGAAGATAAACGTTTACGAGTATTTATACAAAGTAATTATCCAGGTTTTACAATAAACCAAATGGAAGGTGTTTTAATAGATCCATCCACAAATCCTTTTATTAAAGAAATAACAAAGAAAAAACATTGGTTTACAGGATTAAGTATAGGAATTGGAGCAACTGGAGGATATAATATAACAAATGGAAAATATGGATTAGTTGTAGGACCATCACTTGTTTATAATATATTTTCATTTTAAGATTTAAAATAAATAGAATTATGGCAACCAATATATCCAAGTACATAAGTTTGAATGATTTCCTTCTTCTCGAGTATGAGTTTAATCGAGATGGTGTTGTAACTGCATTAACATCTCCTCGTGTTGTACAAGATGCAAGTTTTGGAGTATCTTATTTTTATGAAGGTGATGGAGCTTTAGGAAGAACTAATAACATTTTACCAATGAACTCAGTTCCCATAAACACTGAACGCACATCATGGTATTTTGATTCAATTAATTATTCAACTACATATCCATTATATTGGGATACATTCACAACTATCTCAACAACTAGTTATACAATGGATACTATTAAAGTACATATCGTATCTGGTTATAATTTTGATGATGTTGAAGGTTTTTTACTTCAAATAAGAGCAAAAAATTCTATCGATGAACTTGTTAATCTAGCAAATTTCACTTATGCAAAACAATCACAAATACTTACAGGAGGAGTTGTTAAATTTGCTACTAATACTTTATTTTTAGGTAATAAATTTTATGATAAATATGTAGAATTTAAAATTCCTTCAATTCAAGCACTAGGAGGAGATACTACAGCATCTCCGGCATTGGGTGGTACATTAGATATTGTATCTTTAAGTGATGTTTATTTAACATATAGCACAATATTTGATATACTTGATAATGAATATATACTTGATGAAAATATAAATATTCAACTTCCTGTTACAAGTGTTGCTGATAATTTTAATTGTTTTATTAGTGAATCAACTGCTGGTGATTATATTGAATATTATGCAACTTGGTCCGGTAATATAATAGGTGACTTTATAGGTGATATTGAAAGTGGAAGAATAAAACTCTATACTTCTAATAATCCTAATGATAATTATCAAGATTTTACAGATACTTATGGAACAGGTGCAAGAAAATGGATTATTATTCATGAAATTTCAGTATTTGAACATATTCCAGACGGTACATCTCTATTAACACAAAGCTATTCTTTTACTCAAGCAGATGGTTTCTCAAATGCTAATTATTTTAGACCAATTCTTAGAAATGCTGATATTGATTCATCTTATTCAATTCAATATACTTGTAGACTAACAAATAGAATGGATGGAACTCAAATTATTAGAAAAGCTTCATTTTCATCAACAGATCCTAAAAAATATGGATTAAGATTTACAAGATTAACTGTAAGTAATTTAATTCCATACAAAGTATTTAATAGAATAGAAGCTGAAAAAGCTAATATAAAAGTAGGATCAGATATTGAAAAAATAAAATATATAAAAGTATTTTATGATACAGTTACTATTTTATTAAATATATCAAATGAAGTATTTCCACAAGGAACAGGACCATTATTTTTAAAATCTTATGATTCTATTTATAAATTTAAATTTGAAAAATTAGATACTATTGGAAATAAAGTAAATGTTGATTTATCCGGAGCATTTAATTATGCATTATTATTTAAACTTGATGATAATAGTAAATTTGAAGTAGGCCCCACATATTCAACAAATATGAATACAACTATAGGTGAAATAGAATTTAAATTAACTGAAGATCAATTAGATACTTTAAAAAAACAAACTAATAATAATTATTCAATTGTAGTTAAAAATCCTAATGGAACGTCATATACATTTTATGAGGGGGTATTTTATAATTTATCAGATGAAGCCGCAATAATGGCGAATTATCAAAGTATGTTTACTGTCACAGATTTACAATCAAAAGTAGGAGAATTGCAAGCAGAAGTAAATAGATTAACTGATGAAAATACATCACTAAAAATAACATAAAAAAGTATGTCTATTCTTAATAGTAAACTTTCACAATATTGCATTTGGTTTCCGCAAGATTTTTTTTATCCCGAAATAAGAGAACGATGGACTCCTGTTGTTAAACGATTAAAATTACAGTATTTATCACTTGAAGATTATTTTAATGCAACAGTTCAAAGTATTACATTTCCAGAAATTAGTTTAGTGCCAGCCACTCAACCACAAACAATGTTTCAGATTAAGTATCGTGGAGGAAAAGAATTAGAACCTATCCTTGATAAAAATTTAACTGTTACATTTAAGTTAACAGAAGGTTTTATCACATATTGGATGTTATTTGATCAAATAGAATTATTTCAGTTTTATTCAGAAAGAGTTCCATTTTGGCCTTCAATGTATGTAAGTTTTCTTGATCATCATGGATTTGAATTAATGACATTTGAATTTCAAAAAATAATTCCTACAAATTTATCTCAATTTAATGTAAGTTATGCAACAATTGCAGCTGATTTTAATACATTTACACTTAATTTAACATATAATAGATATAAAATATCTCGTAGATTAACAAACGAAATTAATACAACGAGCAATAATGATTAAGAATATATAAATAAACTAAAATTAAATTATTATGAAAAAATTATTTAAAATCCTTTTAGCAATAGTATTATTGTTAATTCCTGTAACACTTTTTGCTCAAACTACAGAACCTGGATCGGGATTTGATATTATGTCATTATTTACTTCTTTTGCTGGGTTTGGTACAGGTGTTTTAATCATTACTGGACTTATTACAACTTATTTACTTAAAAAACTATCAACAGTTGGAAAAAGTATAACGAGTTGGATTATTGCGGTTATTGTTGGATTTATAGGTTGGTATTTACAATTAGGTATTTTTTTAGGAATAGAATGGTATAATGTTTTTATAATTGTAGCAAGTTTTGCAGCAGGTTCTAATGTAATATATAATGTTGAATGGGTTAGAAATATGTTAATATGGTTAAAAATTGTTCCAACTAAAGTAGTAAAATAAAATATAAGTATGAAAGCAAAATTAATTAACGAATATTTTGAACCTGAACAAGATGAATATACACAAAAAGATATAAAATCTACATACACGTGATGAGGTTTTTAATCTTTTAGAAGATGTATATATGGAAGTTGCGGGAAGTTATAATGATCATGGATATGATAAATATGAATATGATCAAGCAGCAGTAACTTTTATAAAAAATTATATGAAAGATAAATAAAAATAATATTAAACATGAATGAATTCCCATCATATTATGATATTAAATACACTAATAGCTCAAAAATATTTGAAGCCGAATTGATAAAAGATTTATCTCCTGATCAAATCTTAAGTGCTGAAAATGCATATAATATATTAGTAGAGAAATTACAAAAGGGTGAAGAAATTGATGAAGGTTTATTTGGTGCTATAGTTGGTGGTGGACTTGGATTTTTAGCCGGGCCAACAGTTGGAAAAGCAATTTGTTCAGTACTTGGAATAAAAGAAGATGGTCCTCTTGGAAAACTTTTAACAAGTCGTTTAGTAACTACAGCAATGGGAGTTGTATTAGGGAAATAAAAAATGAAAGCAAAATTAGTAAAAGAAAGTATAATTAATGAGGGCCACGCTAACACTGGATGGCAATTAGAATCAACTAATCCAGAGTCAGCTAAAAAGGAAATAATGGATAAAGCTAAAGAGGCTAGAAATTATGGAGATGGGGATTTACAAAAGTGTTGGAAAGCTAGCTATGTTGGAAAAATGGATTATGATCGAGCTGATCGCATGGCAGAACGAAATGAAGGTACAGCTATAATATTTGAAGAAAATGGTAAATTTTATTTTACACTGTGGTTTAGAACATAAAAATAATGAATCTTATTGGGTTTGATTTTTCCATCAACAAATCAGCAGCATGTGTATTTCATAATAATGAATACATTTTCTATGGCTGGCCATATAATTTAAAACAAGAATTTTCTAACTTATTTAATGAATCTGGTGTTAATATTATTGAGCGCACAGATGATAAAGAAAAAGGCGACAATATTTCTATGAAAATGCGATATGAAATAAAGAATTCTGTCTACCTTGCAAAATTAATCACGTCATCACTTCAATTTTACCTTAATAGGAATACATATCTCGCCTTTGAAGGTCTCTCGTATGCATCATCAGGTGACGTGGTGCTACAATTATCTTCATATAAATATATGCTTATGAATGAATTATCTCAATATATTCCTTTAGAAAATATGTTTACTTATTCACCTATTACAGTTAAAAGTACTGCAGGATGTGCTAAAAAAGGAATGGGAAAAATGGAAATGATTAATACATTTATCAGTAATCACGAGATTGATGCAGTTTTTCGATTCAACTTATTAAATAAATCTGAGCAGTTTCAGATAATCGGGAAAAGAAATAAGAAAATGTCTTGGATTCCACTTGTAGATGATTTAGTTGATGCATATTTTGTGTTACAGACTCTTAAGAAAAAAGAGAGTATTTAGTACTTATCACGCGCTCAGATAGCTATTCTTTTCTTAGAGCTTAAATACTTTAATTATATGAACTCTTTTGCAAAAGTTTTATTAAAAATGTTAAAGTTTTGTTAAATATTTTGTTAAAAAATTGTTAAAGTTTATCATATATTATTTTGAAACATTTATTTAGAATAAATAATAAAAACTATAATGAAAAATATTAATAATGAAGTATTTTTAAGTAAAATTAATCAGAAAATAAATAATGGTGATTTTGATATGTATTTAACAATCCCCTTTATGTCTAGAGATTTATTGTACTTAACTATAAAAGGAAAAATAACTAAAAAGATAGCGACTGGTGGAACTCCTATTTTGAATGATTCTGAAGTAAAAGAATGTTTAGCTGATGTAAAAGAAACTTCAGTGTATATGCTCCTTATTTTTACTCAATTAGGTTTTATAGAAAAGACAGAAACTGGTTTTGAATTTACAGCAAAAGGTGAATTAGCAGTAAGATCAGCATACACGTTAAAATGAATCAATGAATTATCAAAAAATATATGAATCTGTAATTCATAAAGCAAAATCTGAAAAAAGAGTTAGATTAAGAAAAAATAATCCAGATTATGTTTATTAACCATTAACCAAAGAACATAAAGAAAAACTTCGTTTGGCTAATATTGGTAAAAAAGATACTATCGAAACCCGATTAAAGAAAAGTGAAGCAGCTAAAGGCCATGTTTTTTCTAAAGAAAATATTGAAAAAATGCTTAAAACTAGAAAAGAAAATAAAAAAATAAAAAATGACTTGGATTGATTTAAAACCTATAAATTTAAATAAAATTCAGAGGGTTGATTTTCCCGAAGATCAATATTATAAGGAAATATTTCCTAAACATCAGATTTGTTTACATCATACAGTTGGCTCAAGTGTAAACGGAGCAATATCATCTTGGATAAATGATCCTATTAAAGTTGCAACTTGTATAATTATAGATAGAAATGGAATTCCATTTCAGCTTTTTTCTTCAAAATATTGGGCTCATCATTTAGGAATAAAATCTTCAAATAATATAAGTTTAAATAAAAAATCAATAGGTATTGAAATTGATAATTGGGGACAACTTATACCTTGTACAAATGGAAAATATAAAACTTATTATGGCAATGAAGTTAATGTTGTAGCTCAATATTATCCTAATGAATTTATGGGGTATAATTATTATGAAAAATATACAAATGCTCAAATTCAAACAGTAGGAGAATTATTACTTTATTGGAATAAATTTTATGGAATATCATTAAAATATAATGAAGATATGTGGAATAAATCACAAAATGCGCTAAATGGGCAAAATGGAATTTGGACACACGTTAGTTATAGAGGTAGTGGAAAATCAGATTGTCACCCCGATCCATCTTTAATTGAAATGTTAAAAACTTTAAACAATCAAGTGCAAAATTATTAATAAAATAATTCAATAAATATTTTTATTTGTCAAAAATTATAATTATATTGTTATAATTATAAATAGACGTATGAGAAAAAATACAGTTTTTGTATTATACCCCGGTTCAGTGAAGCCTCTTCATTATGGTCATATTCAACTTGTTAGAAGATATGCTGAACACCCAGATGTTAAAGAAGTTAAAGTACTTATTGGCCCGGGTATTCGTAATGGTATTAATCAACAAACCTCATTAGATATTGCACAAGAACTTTTAGCTGAATTTGATAATGTAACGATTGAGGCTATACAATATCCTTCTCCAATTCTAGCATGTTATAAATATATTGAAACGGCAGAACCTGGAATTTACGCGATGGCCGGAGTCCGAAAAGGTGATAATTATAAAAGAGTATTAGATTTTGTTAAAGAGCACAATACTGGAGGAAAATATGAAAATAAAAAACCTAAAGATGTAGATGTAATAGAACTTTTAATTAACACAGAACCTATAGTTTATCATAATAGAACTGATGATAAAGAAGAACAACCAATTTCGGCGTCAATATTAAGAAAAGATGTTTTAAATAATGATTTTGAAAATTTTAAGACTAATTATCCATTTATTAAGCAAAATAAAATAATAAAAATTTGGAATATTTTACAACCTTTAATAAAATAATTCAATAAATATTTTTATTTGTCAAAAATTATAATTATATTGTGTTATAAATTAAAAATATACACATGGGAGGAAATGTATTCTATAATACAGAGTCAATTAAAAGAGAAAATATAGAACCTACAATAACTCAATTTAAATTAAAACTAAATGAAATTTTTCCAAAAATAGATTTTAATTTTAATTTTTTAGGATCTGCGGGTAAAAAAGATATATCTAATGATATAGATCTTGCGTTAAGTGAATCTATATTTTTTACAGAAAAAGATAAACTTAATTTAATTGATTTAAATATAGATGAAAATCAATTACGTTTAGCATATATTCAAATAAGAAAAAGAGTAAAAACATCAACAATAAAACAAAGTAAACTTAGAGCATTAATCAATGTTATATCACATAAACTTTTGGATAATGAAATTATAACAAATGATAAAAATTCGGGGGCAGGATCTTTATTTTGTTGTTTTCCACAATATAATGAAAAAAGAGAACAATTAAATAAAACTGTTCAAATAGATATTAATATCGGAAATTTAGATTGGTTAAATTTTAGTTATTATAAAAAACATATGAAAATAATATTAAAGGTCTTCATAGAACACAATTAATTGTAGCATTATTTTCATATAAAAACAGAACATTTAGACATGGATCAGGAATATTTAATCATAAAATACATAAATATGAAGCTAATACACCAGAAGAAGCTATATTATTATTAAACAAATTGTATAATCTTGAATTTACAAGAGAAATATTAAATGATTTCTTTAGTATATATAATTATATTCTTTGTTTAAATAAAAATGAATTATATAAAATCTATGATATTTACTTAAAGATTCTTGATTCTACAAGAACCGATATCCCATATATGTTACAAGATTATTGGAAAGAAAATGAAGAAAGATTACAGTTAACAGGAAATTTTTTACCAGAAAATTCAAATTTATATAAATTTAGAAAATGAGTGGATCTGCTGGAGGAAATAGAATTAATAGAGAAGATGTAGAAAAAACCTTTTTTCATTATCAAAAAAATGTTTTAGAACATTATAATAATTATAAGAATTCAGTAATAACTGGATCATATAACACTTCTGAGAAAAAAGATTTTGGTGATATTGATATAATAGTAGAATTAGATACATCAGATAAAAGATCTGCTAAAAAAGATTTTTCACAATTTTTAATAACTCTTCCTTCTAATCTTATTGTTCCTTTTAGAAGTATAAAATATAAAGGAAAATATTTTTTAAATACAGGAGAAATAGTCACTATATTATATCCTATTATTGAAAATAAAGGATATGTTCAAATAGATAATATTATTTCTACATCTTTAGAGGAAACTATATTTAAAAAAGAATTTTTAGATTTACCTGCAATTAAACAAGGTTTAATGATGGGGTTAGTAAAAACCATTATTTTAGAAGATTGCAATGTATTAAAAAATTTTTCAAAGCTTCCTATAATAACACATAATCAGGAATTTGAATTTAATTTAAGTTCTTCAGGTTTAACATTAAGATTAGTAACTTTAACTTCAAATTATAAAACAATTAATAAAGAAGAAGTCTGGAAAACTACTAACTGGAAAGTAATTGAAAATCTTTTAAAAGAATATAATTTTAATGAATCTTTTGAATCTATCGTAAATAAAATAAAAAATACATTACACAATTCAAGATCAATTAATAGAGTTAAGGGAATTTTTAAATCAATGGTATCTGTAAAATCTGGAGAAAAAGATACATCTAAAGGATTTGAAAAAGATCAAGCATTAAATATAATATCAAAAATATAAAATATTTTTAATAAAAATTTAATAAAATTTTAATGGAAAAGATGAAACTTTTCCATTTTGCGTGAATATAGTGAATATATAATTTATAATTATATTTCTAAAAATTAAAGTGTCTAAATTTTTTTATGTTTATTAAATTAACAACAATTTAACATAAAAATCGAAATCTTTAAAACTTAAAGACTATATTAACTTAAATTAAATTTCTAAATTAACTAAAATTACTTAAATTACTATGAGTGACTATGATTTAAATGCTCTCTTTCATCCGAATGTAGAGTTAAGTTCAGACAAAACCACAAGCAAAGCAGGCGAATACAAACCATCAGCTGATCGTGGTCAAAACGGCGTTTACAAAGCTGTAATTAGATTCGTGTCTTGGTGGCAAGATCCACAACATTCTTATACCAGTAAATGGTCATGTTGGCTGGTTGATCCTATGACTAATCGCGGCCGTTTAATTGATTGCCCATCCACAATCGGAAAACCTTCTCCATTACAGGATATGTTTTTCAAACTTCGTAAAAGTGAATCTGTTCAAGAACAAAAAAAATCTGAAATTTTTAGTCGTAAACCAGTGTATTCAGCTGTTATTCAGGTTATCAAAGATGTTCAGAACACAGAAGCTGAAGGAAAATTGTTTATTTATACTTTTGGAAAAAAGATTTTTGAAAAGTATGAAGCAGAAAAGAAACCTGTTATAGGTGAACCAGGCGAACCATTTGATTTACTCGATGGAAAGGCTTTTGCTCTTGTTATCACAAAAGTAGCAGGCTTTAACAATTATGATCAATCAAGATTCCTTGATACAAAGGTTCCATTATTACTTCCTTCACCTGAAGGAAAACTTGTTCCTATTAACGAAAAAACACCCCGTGAAACTGTTTTAAATTTCTTAAAAGAAAATACCCCCGATTTTACTAAATATGGTTATAAAGAATGGGATCTAGAAACACATGATTATGTTAATCAAATTATTTTAGCTGTAACTGGCCAAGTTCCTTCAAGTAATTATGCAGACATAAGAAACAATGTAACTGAAGCTTCTAAAACTTCAGTTAAAACGGGGATTACTACATCAGAATTAACTATTAATGATTTGAATCTTGATGATGTTAATTCAGTACTTCCAAGTTTAGATATAGATCTTCCTGATCTTAATACTAATAATGATTTTGGTCTTCCGGGTGACTTAGAATCTGCATTAGGAAACATATAAAATATTAATTAATATTGATTATGAAGAAAGGTTTGATTTTTTTATTCAAGCCTTTCTTCTATTAATGATATGTTATGTGAAATATTATGCAGCATGGAAACATATGTAAAAATAAATAATTCAAATTTTCAATTTTCAATAGATGATATAGATAAATCTTTATCACATGAAAATTATCTGCAATTTATATTTGAAAAATTTCAAGATATAAATTTACAAAGATTTCCAAATGACAAAAATAAACAACAAATTAGAAAATATAAAGATAGAATAGTAGGAAGTTGCCCCTATTGTGGGGATTCAATGAAATCTTCTCATAAACATAGAGGAAATATTATTTTAAGCGGCAAATTTATAAATTACTATAAATGTTTTAATTGCGGAATATTTAAAAGAATAGATTATTTTTTAAAAGATTATAAAATAGATGTAAATTTAGATACAATAAATTATATTTCAAATAACTTAACAGATTTTTCCACACATTCTAATACTAAATATAACATGTCACTATTCATGGACATGGATATAATAGACAAATATGCTATTGAAAAAGAGTATATGTGTAAATCTTTAAATTTAAGTTCAATAAAAAATAGTTATCGATGGTCATGGCTAACAGATAGATTACAATATAATGAATCTAAATTTTTGTATGATAATAAAGATGATTCTGTGTTAATATTGAACTTGACACCATCAGGAAAAATATTAGGTATGCAAAAAAGAACATTTAGAGGTGAAAATAAATATTTAAGTTATAAATTAAATAAAATATATAAACTACTTAATATAGATGATAACATACCCAATGAAATTGATAGCATATCATCATTGTTTAATATTTGCTTAGTAAATTATAACAAACCCATTATACTTTTAGAAGGTCCATTAGATTCTTTTTTAATAGCAAATTCTATAGCAAATACCGGGGCAAATAAACAGTTTCCTTTGGATATTCCTATAAAATTTTTATATGATAAAGATGAAACTGGTGTTAAAAAATCTATAGAACATATTAATAATGGAGAAGAGGTATTTTTATGGGATAAATTTTTAAAAGAAATAAATGCCCCATATCGTAAAAAATGGGATGTTACTGACATATTAATTTGGGCAAAGAAAAATAATTTAAAATTACCAAAATTTGAAAATTATTTTTCTAATGATCCTTTAGATATTATAGATATATAAAACTAATTATTATGAATATAAGACAAATAGCTAAATATTATAATCTTAAAGTAATTTTTATAACTAATAATAATATCAATAAATATTCAAAAAAATATAAAATTGAAATTAATGATCTTAAAAATAATGCTGAATATCTTGAAGAAGATGAAAAAATTATTTTGGGGTTATATGATGATAAAGAAATAAGATTAGCTGCACTTTTCCATGAAATTGGGCATACATTAGTTACTGAGGCATATGAAAAAATGGTAAATTATGATGTAATGTTGATAGAATATCAAGCTTGGATAGAAGGTTTAAAGGTTGCTAATAAATATAAATATGTGTTTTCAAATAAAACTTTTAAATATATTTTAACTTCAATTCATAGTTATTATGAAGGAGCATTAAATATTTATAATAAACCTAAACAAATAGAAAATGGATAAAAACTTAAAAATTATAAGTTGAATAGCATCAATTATTTCATTGATTGGAATAATGTTAAATGCATATAAAATTATATGGTGTTGGCCGGTATGGATAATTGGGAATTTATTATGGTTGTACTGGTCGTATAAGAAACGTGAATGGGCGCAATTTATTTTATGGATGGTATTTGAAGTAACTAACATTTTTGCGTGGTATCAATGGACAATAATAATATAAAAACTAAATAATTATGAATAAAGATATATATTTTGTTAAATTTTTATCAAATTATAAAAATTTTAAATCTAATCAAATAATAGAAGTTAATGAAGAGCAAATGTGGGATTATGTGTTTGATTCAAAAAGCGAAAATTTTAAAATTTGTATTTATAAATCTTTAGGTATAATGGATGTAGAATCAATATTATAATGGCAAAAAAACTAACAACAAAACTAGAATTTCAATTCGATGAACAGGAAGATTTCCCCGTATTTGATGTTGAAGTTACTTTACCTAAAACTTCCGAAAAACAGAACCATATAATAACTATAAAAAAGAAAAAGAAAATAATAGACGCATCAACAAAATTATTTTAGATTATGAAAACAAATTATAAAAAAGGAGATAAAGCTTATATTATAAGTGATAATTCTTTAGTAGTAGAATGTCAAGTTCATAAAATAACTACTGAGAATAAAATTAAATAGACAATAACAAAACTATACGTAGAAAAGGTTATAAAGTTGATAAAGAACTTAGTACTTTTACAAATTATCCGGCACAAATGGCTTGGATATCATATAAAAATATAAAGGGTGAACTAGAAAAGTGGATTTATTGTGATTTACTTAAACACAACGCATTAGAATTTTTAGAATCTATAATATCACAAAGTAATATTATAACAACATAAAAATAAGTAAGTTCAGATCTTTAAATTTACATTAGAATCTTATAAATTAATGAAATGATAATAGCAGGAAAATATAAAAATAGATTGATAACTAGATGTTGTTTAGCAGGAAAATATCATTTTAATAAACAAATTGGGATGCATTTAGGTGATCATTGCTATCATACTGGTTATTCATGTCATAGCAATGGTTGTGATATGAGTACAATAAAAGAAATTACAGATGATTCTATTATAAATGAAGCAACAGAACAAGAACGATTAATAGAAGAAGAAAGTAAAGGATCATTTCAACGATTAAAAAACTTTTCTAAAGAAGATTATAAAATATATTTTAAAGAACAAGATCAAAAAAGACAGAAAAAAACTAAACAAGAAATTGCTGCATATTTAAAAAAATGTGAAAATGACAAATTCTGATTTTTTCAATATTAATTCTGATATTCCATCCGAAGAATCTTTAAATGATAAGTTTTCTCGTGAACGTTTGGAATGGTCACAAAAGATAGCAGATATTTCGGCACACATGAGAAATGTTTTTACAGTAGCTGAACTTATGACTACTCTTTATACTGAACGTCAGCGTGCAGTAGAGTACTATCATTATCTTATATCACTAATGATAGGTATGAATAAAAAGTATAATGCAGCATATGCAGAGCGTCAAGATTATTATACAAATAAAGTTCAAATAAGATATCCCACTGAATCTGTGAAACATAATAGAATACAAGTTGATTTAGCAGACTTAGTTGAGCGTAGAGCTCAATTAGACAATCATTCGAAATTTATAGATCACACAATTGGCACAATTGACAATGTGATATTTGCAATTTCAAAACGGGTGGAAATTGAACAAATTTCAAGGGGAAAATAATGTTAAAGTTTTGTATGATAAAAATTAAAATAAAATTACAATGATGATTGACAATAAACATTTAAGAATTAAACAAAAAATTCAAAAAAATTACGATGCAATTAAAATAGCAGAAGAATCATTAGAAATTTTAAGAAAAGTATGTTTACATCCGGAAACAGAATTGTGTACTTATCAATGGGGCGGACCTGGTCATAATATAGAAGGAGCTACAATCTGTTCAGTGTGTGGAAAATTATTAAAAACCCCATGGTGTTCGTGTATTGATGAGTCATGTGTATCTGGAATATGTTCCATTGATGGAATTTAAATGTGATTTAAAGTAAATGATTAATATAGGAATAGTTGGTTCTCGAATCTATATGAATAAGAAAAAAGTAGAAGAAGTCGTAGATCAATGTATTAAAAAATATGGTAATGATATTTGTATTATAAGTGGTGGAGCCAACGGCGCTGATTATTTA
>Ga0315284_10002375_pt1 | contig 26967 bp, 25 predicted proteins | sample YL17G09_16_MG_FD_203696 | JGI IMG/M metagenome (GOLD analysis project Ga0315284, IMG submission 203696) | Sediment microbial communities from Yellowstone Lake, YNP, Wyoming, USA - YL17G09_16 | ecosystem: Environmental > Aquatic > Freshwater > Lake > Sediment | place: USA: Wyoming | collected...
GTAAAAGAAAAACCATCTGGCATATACGAGATATATCTTTCGGCTATTTCTTTTTTAAACAACCTCAACCCTGAATTCAAGTCGGGAATTTTCACTCCTGAAAGGTAACTGGCGAACCTGTTCATCAAATATTTTACAGGCCTTCTTGTTATTGACACCTGATAAGCCTTGCGGGCTCCGACTACCATAGCATAGCCTTCCTCTTTAAGGATGCCGGTAATATATTCAGGAGGATAGGTACCATCAGCGTCAGTTATCAGGATATTTTCATATATGGCATTAACGATGCCTGTTTTAAGTGAAGCGCCATACCCCCTGTTCCGCTCGTGCCTGATTAACTTTACCTGCTTCTTCTCTGCTTTTTCGGCTGTACTATCGGTGGAACCGTCATCTACCACTATCAACTCGTATTTCCAGCCGCTTGAATCCATCACTTTCCTGATGCCGTCTATAACAGGGTTTATGCCTGATTCCTCGTTATATGCCGGAATTATTATTGAACAGTTTTTTTCCATTTATCGCTCCCCCTTGCCAGCCCAGACTTCCGATGTCCGTACGATAGCGGATGCGTTCCCTGCCTTCACCTTTCTGCATTTATGTTATTTACTTGCCTTCAGCGGAAGTATTTTTCTTGTCTTTAAAAAGCTCTGCTATACCTGCAATGCTTCCAAGCACGCCCGATGTCTCAAGGGGCAGGAATATTTTCGTGGCATTGCCTTCAGAAATCTTTGCTAATGCTTCAAAATATTTTATCGCTAAAAGGTCATTCGTGGGCTTGCCCCTGTGAATTGCGTCATACACTATCTCTATCTGGTATTTTTCCGCATCCGCAACTGTTTTTATTGCCTGCGCCTTTCCTTCCGCCTCAAGTATATCTTTCTGCTTTTTTCCTTCGGCCTGAAGTATCTGAGACTGTTTGATACCTTCTGCTTCAAGTATATACGCTCTCTTTTCTCTTTCCGCCTTCATTTGCTTGCTCATCGCTTCAGTAATATCCTTGGGCGGCGCGATTTCCTTTATTTCCACTCTTGTTATTTTCACTCCCCACTTATCAGTTGCATCATCCAACACCATCCTTAACTGCTCGTTAAGGTTCTCGCGGGAAGTCAGGGTTTCATCAAGGTTCATATTCCCTATCACGTTACGAAGGTTTGTCTGTGCAAGCTTCATTGTGGCTATGTCATACCTTAAAATATTATACAAAATTTTGAAAGAATCCGTAACCTGGCAGTAAATTATCGCATCAACGGTAACAAGCACATTGTCCTTTGTTATGACATCCTGCTTTTCCACGTCCAGAACCATTTCCCTCATATCCACTTTTCTTATAGTTTCAACGAACGGGAAAATGAATGCCAGTCCCGGCGGTTCTGTTCTTACATATTTGCCAAGCCTTTCAACGACGCCTTTTTCAAATGGCCTTATAATTATCAATGCCATCCTTGCAAAAGTAAACAGCAACATCACAACAACAATGATTAAAGCAGCTGACATAAAATCCTCCTTTTTAAAATAGACTAACTGCCACGGACTACTTGATTATGACTTAACATATTTGTCCAAAATATAGAACGTTTTATGACGATAATTACTATTTGAGATTTAATTTTACCTGTTGTCATTGCGAGGAGCAAAGCGACGAAGCAATCCCATTTTTCCGATGAGATTGCCATGCTCCTTTCAGTCGCTCGCAATGACAGCTTAATCTACTTGGACAGCAATGATAACTTAACTATTCTTACTGCCGACAACAAGGTAATTGCCATCTACTTTTATAACGACTACTTCTTTCCCCGCTTCAATAATGTCTTCCGACCTTGCAAGCCATACTTCACTTCCTGCTTTTACCATGCCCTTGTGGTTTTTAGTATCTATTGTTTCTTTAACCATTGCTGTCTTGCCGACAAACTCATCAACATTTGCCGCTCTTGAAACTGTTTTGTCAGACATTTTCCTGACTATAGGCCTTGACAGTATCAAAAATAATATTGACGAAACAAAAAATACTATCCACGCAACCAGCTGATTGGCCACAACCGATGTTAGCGCAGCAAGAACAGCTCCGATGCCGATACATAAAAAGAAAAATGTACTGGGTGTAACCAATTCTACGATAAATAACACAACTCCTATAATGAGCCATGCCGACCAGTTTGAAACCATATTACCTCCCCCCATTTATAACAATACGTCGTTACGTCGATACGTATCCCCGTATTTACGTCCACTAACGAACAACTCGTCGTCACGTCCAAAAGCTTTTGCTGTTTTACGGAAATACGTATATACGGAACGACTTAACGACGGTATTTTCTGGTGCTGTTACGGATATACGGAAATACTTAACGACGTAACGACCTCTTCAATTATTCCCTAAACTGTAAATTATACAACCTTTTATATATTTCGTTATTCTTCAATAATTCGCTGTGGGTGCCGAAGCAGGCAATATGACCTTTATCAATAACAACTATTTTATTTGCCTGCTGCAGGCTCGACAGCCTGTGAGTGATGATGAACACCGTATGTTTCTTCATAAGGTTATCAAGAGCTTTCTGTACCTGATACTCGGATTCCGAGTCAAGAGAGGAAGTTGCTTCATCAAGTATAAGAATAGTCGGCTCTTTCAGCATAGCCCTGGCAATTGCGATACGCTGGCGTTCTCCTCCGGATAACATAACACCCCTGTCACCGATTGTTGTACTATACTTATCTGGCAGGTTCATAATAAATTCATGTGCGCCCGCTATCTTTGCCGCTTCAATTATTTTTTCCTCCTTAGCCTCAGGCACGCCATATGCAATATTATTGCGCACCGAATCATTAAACAGTATTGTCTCCTGTGTTACCATTCCCATTTGCATCCTCAGGGATTTTAAAGTAACTTTCCTTATATCTATACCGTCAATAATTACTTTCCCTTCCGATGGGTCATAGAAACGTGCCATGAGGTTTACTATGGTGGTTTTACCGCTGCCGCTTACACCCACTATAGCAACTATCTCCCCTTTTTTTACTTCAATGTTTATCTTATCCAGTATTTTCTGCTTGCGGGAATAATTAAAGGAAATATTTTCAAAAACAATGCTGTTTTTCAAAATGCCAAGCTCTATAGCATCCGGAGCTTCAAGGATGAATGACCTTGCATCAAGGACATAAAAAATACGCTCAGTAGCCGATAATGCATCCTGGCTTTCCCTGTTCACGCTCCCGAAACCCCGCAGGTGCTGGTAAAAACTTGATATCGTAGCTATAAAAGCAAAAAAGGTTCCTGGGGTCACTTTATGGTTTATTACAGAATATCCGCCTATAGCCAGTATAAAGGTAAGCCCTACTACCGCTATGCCTTCCATAAGCGGAGATTGAAGCGATGTGGTCCTCATCGTTTTCATAACAACATTAAACAACCTGACATTTTCATTTTTGAATTTCTTTATCTCATTCTCTTCCATGCAGAAAGCTTTTATTAGGCTTATACCCATGATTTTTTCATGCAGGTAGGAGTAAATATCCGCTATCCGTGCTTGAGTTTCAGAACTAAGCTTCCTCAACTTCCTTGCGAATATCATTAATGCATATCCCATTACAGGAATTACAGTAAGCCCAATCAGCGCCCATTGCCATTTCAGATAAAACATCAGGCCTATCAGGAAAACACCCGCCAGCCCGTCTTTAACCACAACCTGTGGTACTATCACCATTGCTCTCTGCAGCAGCATCACATCATTGGTTATCCTCGCTACAACATGTCCCGTCCTGTGTTTTATAAAGTAATCAAGCGACAGCTTCTGCAGGTGAGTATAGATTTCATTCCTGATATCCATTACAACTCTCTGACCTATGAAAGAGCTAAGATAATTTTGTAAATATTCAGATACCCCTTTCATTAAGGTAATAAGAATAATTATAAGTACTATTAAGGGTATTTTGTCGGCATTATTATCTTTGAATATATAGTCACATGCCGGCTTAAACATAAACATTTGTAAAGCATTAAATAATGCGTAGAAGAACATGCATATCAATGATTCATAGAACCGGCCGCTATACGGCTTTATGTATTTAGACAGGCGCTTTATCAGATGAGTTGAGTTTTTACTTCCTTTTTTGCCCGTCATTCTTAATCCTTTACTAAATATTGCCTGCCGCATACGGCATTATGGAATCCTGTTTCTTGATAAAATCGTTTATAATTCCTGCTACTCTGTCATTTACACCGGGTTGCCCCATCTTTTTCCTGACCTGCACAAGTTCATCTCTGACCCTGCTTAAACTATCTGGATTCCCCAGCCAATTAACAGCAATATCCGATATATTCTTCCGGCTGGCTTCATTCTGAATCAGTTCGGGCACAATCCTCTTCCCGGCAACTATATTTGCCAGCCCGATATCAGGAATTCTTACCAGCCTTTTAGCTATCAAGTAAGAAATCCGCGACATCTTGTATACAATAATCATAGGCAATCCGAGATATGCGTTTTCCAGAGTAGCGGTCCCCGCAGCTGTCAGCGCAAGAGTCATTATGCTTCTCAGATTGTAATCTTTATCTTCAACTATTTTACAGTTTATTCCTTCAAAATTGTATTTCCGCTCAATGTAGGAACGGGGCACACTGCCGGCAAGTATCAGCACATACTGCGCCTTTTGCTTTTCTGATATGGTTTTCGCGGAAGCAAGCATGACAGGCAGTATATAATCCACCTCTTGCATTCGGCTGCCCGGCATTAAACCAACTATCGGTAAATCTTCCTTTAAATTGAATTCTTTTAAAATATCCTGCTTTTTTTTACCCGGACAAACAATATCAAGCAGGGGGTTCCCTACATAAACTACGTCCATACCTGCCTTGCGGAAGAGTTCTTCTTCAAACGGGAATATTACCAGCATTTTGTCAACAAACTCTTTAAGCTTCTTTATCCTGGCAGTATTCCATGCCCATATTTTGGGGCTGATATAATAAATAACCGGTATTTTAAGTTCCTTAGCAGCCCTTGCCACATTGATATTGAATCCGTAAAAATCAACAAGCACTACGGCGCAGGGTTTCTGCTGCTTGAGAAAAGCAAGAACTACCTCTCTGTAAATACACCTGAAAGTAAAATATTTTTTCAGAACCTCATAAAACCCCATCACTGTCTCGTTTACAAGGTTATAAACAAACTTTACTTCGGGCAGAGCTTTAAGTTTTTCCCCTCCCAGCGCGAATATTTCAAGGTTATTGCTTTTTTTTAAAAGGCACCCGGCAAGTCCGGCGCAGTATATGTCTGCCGAGTGGTCTCCTGCAACAATCAATATTTTATTGCTCATTTTTTTCCTGAATGGCAGCCAGTACTATACCGTGGCTGTTGCAGGTTTTGACCATTTCATCCCTGTCAAGCAAAAGCGTCATTCCCGCGCTGAATGCTATTACCCTTACTCCGCAGTCCCGCGCAACTTTCACGGTATGCATGCCCATAACCGGCAGGTCAAAACGCCTGTCTTGAGCAGGCTTGCTTACTTTAACTACAACTACTCCTTCGTGGCCTAATTCCGCGCCTCTTCTGATTGCCAGGTCAGTTCCTTCCATTGCTTCCACCGCAAGGACAGCGTTGTCTTTTACAACTACCGTCTGTCCTATATCAAAACCCGCAATACCCTTTGCAATTTTAAACCCGAATTTAATATCGTCTTGTTCCTTTTTTGTCGGTTTCTGTTTTGTTAATATGCCAGGCGGGGAAAAATAGCCGGACATGTATTGGATGGAATCTATAAGCTCCAACCCGTCTTTACTGAATTCACCGGCTATTGCGTTCAGAATTGTATCGGCTTTCCTATCTTTTAATTTAATCAATAAACTTAACGCTCTTTTATCCAGTTCAAGCTTTTTATAAATGTTGTCATGGGCAAGCCTGCCTGCAAAAATGACTTTTTGCGCATACTCATCCCGGCAGGTTTTAATCATTTTTCCCAGTTGTCCTATATTAAGAATATGAACCTTATCCGCTTCTTCATTAAGTGCGGGCTCTGCCTCATCACCTAAAACTAAAACCACTACTTCAGCTCCGGTTTTTTTTATTTCCCTTAAAAGATACAGCGGATACTTTCCGCTTCCTGCAATTAAAGCAATTTTATCTGGCTTTTTTCCCATAAGATTCGTTTTATTACAATAATATAATAACTTTATTATTATACCATATAATATTTAATATACAAGATAAAAAATAATGATTTCTAACTGGATTATTTACTAGGTTTGAATAGGCATGCATTCCAACTCCGATACATCGGAGTTGGCTGTAATCCCCCCCAATGTTTTACAAGGCAAAACAAGGCATGGGGGACTACCCGCCCCATGTATTGTTTTACAAAGTAAAACATTGGGGGGTTAGGTGGCGGGGACAGGATTTGAACCTGTGACCTCCGGGTTATGAGCCCGACGAGCTACCAGACTGCTCCACCCCGCATAATTATAGTTATATGAAACTACATATATAAGTGCCGGAGGCCGGACTTGAACCGGCACGCCCATGTAAATGAGCAAGGGATTTTAAGTCCCTGGCGTCTGCCAATTCCGCCACTCCGGCCTGATGCATCTTAGTGGCAAAATGAATATGTATAATACCTGATTAGGCTTAATAATGTCAAGGATAATCTGATTTATTACTGATTATTACTACTGCCTTTTTTTGGTACTATCTTATACTTGGTCTCGCCTGGCTTTATCATGCCCAGTTTTTTTCGGGCAAGGTCTTCAAAATATTCCGGACTCTCCTTGACCATCCTGAGTTCCTCCTCAAGCCGGGTATTGTCCTGCTTCAGCTTGCTGATTTCCATATTCAATTTATCAAGCTTCTCTCTAAGTATGAGGACGGAATGAAAATTCCTGTTTCCAAACAGAAAGACCAGGATCGCAAGAATTATTATGCCGGCTATTATATTTAAGTTTTTCTTGCTTATTTTTTCTTCCATTTATAAAACCTTGCAGCCTTCCCGAGCTCTTCCTCTATTCTTAAGAGCTGGTTGTATTTTGCAAGTCTTTCGGAACGCGCCGGCGCGCCTGTTTTTATCTGTCCTATCCCGAGCGCAACCACTATATCTGCAATAGTTGAATCCTCGGTTTCACCGGAACGGTGTGAAACCATGTTAGTATAGCCATTCTTTTTTGCAAGTTCTATTGCATTCATGGTCTCGGTCAGGCTGCCTATCTGGTTCACCTTTATCAGGACGGAATTCGCCACTTTTTTGTTAATACCTTCTTTTATTCTTTTAACATTCGTTACAAAAATGTCATCTCCGACTATCTGGACTCGTTCGCCAATTCTTTTTGTCATCATCTGCCAGCCGTCCCAGTCATCCTCAGCAAGCCCGTCTTCAATTGAAATTATCGGGTATTTTGAAATCAACTGATCATAATAATCCACCATCTCAGAAGCATCGTTGGCCTTGCCTTCTCCCTCAAGCACATACTTTCCGTTCTTATAAAAAGAGGAGGCGGCCGAATCAATCGCTATCGCAATGTCAACACCGGGTTTATACCCGGACTTCTCTATGCTCTCCACAATGAGTTTTATAGCCTCTTCATTGGACTTCAGGTTTGGAGCAAAACCGCCTTCATCACCCACTGCTGTGGAAAGCTTCCTGGCTTTGCATATTGATTTAAGGTTATGATATGTCTCCGCAGCATAACGCAGGGCATCTTTGAAATTTGGGGCTCCGATGGGAGCAATCATAAACTCCTGTATGTCAACGTTGTTGTCAGCGTGCTGTCCGCCGTTTAATATGTTAAGAAAAGGCACCGGCAACATATCTGCCTTAAGATTGGCAAGTTCGCCAATATATTCATACAGGGGCTTCTTCATTGATACTGCCGCCGCCCTTGCGCAGGCAAGCGATACTCCGAGAATAGCGTTTGCCCCAAGTTTTGATTTGTTTTCTGTCCCGTCCATTTCAATCATTTTGTTATCCAGCTTTAACTGTCCTGATGCATCCATTCCCTTTAATGCCCCAGCTAACCTGCTGTTTACATTTTCAACTGCCTTTAAAACGCCTTTCCCCATGTATCGTTTTTTATCTCCGTCCCTCAACTCAACCGCTTCATGTTCTCCCGTAGATGCTCCGGAAGGGACAGCAGCCCTGCCAAAAGAACCATCTTCAAGCAATACATCAACTTCAACGGTAGGGTTTCCTCTTGAATCCAGAATTTCCCGGGCCAGAATTTTTTTAATTAATGCCATTTAATTGCTCCCTTCTATATTTTTAATGTTTTTTTTTCAACTGAAAACAACAGAGATACTGCATAACCCGCTATATAACCCAGCCCCGCTCCAGCCATTACATCCGATAAAAAATGCCCTCCCACATAAATGCGCGAAATACCGATAAGCACTGCCATAACCCAGAACAAAGGGACAAGAGCCGGAAACTCTTTTCTTATTATACAGGCAAGCGCAAAAACCGCAGCCGTGTGGCCTGAAGGGAAAGAAAAATACTGCAGGCAGGGCCCCAGAATATTCACATCCGGAAGCATGCTCGCGGGCCTGGCGGTTGGGAAAAATCTTTTTGCTATTGTCACCAGCAAGCCTGCTGAAAATAATGAACTGAGTGCCTGAAAAAATCGCTTTCCGCCGCGTAAAACTAATACTACAAAAGCAACTATTACCAGAACAACCGTATTCCCGCAATAAGTTACAGGCAGCATAAATTCATCCAGCCAACGGACATGATGCCCGTTTATGAACCTGAAAACGGCTTTATCCGATTCAGGAGCCAGATAATGAAGCATACCGCCCGAAAGTATTAATATAAAAGCAATCGTTAAACTATATATGTTATATCTGTTCAACTTCATCTTTTGTTATCCAGCCTTTTATGCCTTTTTCCTGAACTCCGATTTCATACCACTGGTCTCTTTTTTGCATGATAACGACTTCTTTTCCTTCAGGCACGGTAAAAGCCACTGAATAGCCTTCCCCCGGCCCGTTCCTTGCCTCTCCCTGAGAAACCACTATCACGCCTTTTTGCGTGAGATATTCCGAATCTATTCTTCCGTAAAACCATAATCCGGATAATGCAAGAACCAGCCCCAGTGAAATATTTACCCAGAACAAAAATCTTCTCTTTACAAATATGGACAATGCAAGGCTTATAAACAACAACAAATATACAAAACTTGTTAGTAATGTCAAACTATTTAATGAAATAAGGTTAAAAAGGTTTTCTACGAGCTTTTCTGAAGGGGTCTTTACTCTCTCTTCCTGCACAAGAGACAGTAAATATTCAAGGTTTTGCCTTATATCCTTGTCACGGGGAGCAAGCCGCAAAGCTCTCTTGTAACATAAAACGGCTCTCCCGGGCTCATTTAATTTATAATAAGCGTTTCCAAGATTGTAATAAACCGCCGAATTTCTTATCCCGCTGATTATTATTTGAGAATATGCTCCAATCGCATTAATATAATCTGCCTTTTCATAAGCAGTATTCCCCTGCTCAAATAATGAACTTGCCGGATTATTTCCAGCAATCGCTGTCCATGGAGCCAGCAGTATTATTACGCATAAAATAAACTTTTTCATAATTTCTCTTTTTTCAACAACCTGTCGTTCCGTCGTTCTGTATTTCCGTAACAGCATTTAATGTTGGACGGAAATACGGGACTACGGTAATACGTAACGACTTAACGACCGTTTTTTATAATATCTTCTGCAGTTTTACAATCAGTTTCTCTGACAATTCATAATCGGATTTTAACTGTTCTTTATCTAACTTACTTGGCGCAAAACGCGCAAAATCAGACCTTGATAAAACATCCTTAATGTCTCTTAGCAATTCCTCATCAACCTTCCTTTTACTCAGCATTTCCTCAAGCTGGATTAAGGTCATTCCGGGAACCGAAATATTGAGCTTGTCACCTATATATTTTGTCAGCCCGTCAGAAAGAGCGGCATAGAATTCTTTGATGTTTTCTGTATCCAGCAGTTCTCTTGCCTTTTTTAACCTCTTCCTTGCCATGCCGGTTGCCCTTGTCCTTCTTGCATAACTCATATCGGTTGACAACCTGTCCAGCCGTTTTTTATAAAACAACAGTGCCGCAAGAACTATAAACGAAGCAAACCATGAACCTGTCAATGTTCCTTTTTTGTATAACAGATAACCCTGGTCGTTTAAACTGCTCTTCGTTTTTATGTAGAGGATATCTTTTGTAATGTATTTTATACCTGCGGGATTAACTACTGGAGAAGCTGTTGGGCTCCTTGTTCCAGGTTTAACATTTATACTGATTGGAAGAGTTTTAATAGTCTTATAATTTTTTTCTGCCGGGTCAAAATACGAAAACTCTACCGGAGGCACTACCAGACTTCCCGAAACAACAGGCGAAAGAACTGTAGTATAGCTCTTTGACCCCTGTACCCTGTAGTTTGTCTTGGACAGATTGAAAGAACTTATTGTATCATACTTCCTGAAATTATCAAGTTTTGACAATACCGGTTCGGAAATAGCCTTAACATTGCCCTCCCCTGCCACATCAACGGTAAGTGAAACTGCATCATCAGTTGTTATTTCTTTTTTGTCAACTTTTGACGATATTCTGAACTGCCCGACCGCGCCCTTGAAGCCCGAAGGCTTCCCCATATCCGGCAGCGGCATTACAGTGATAATAACCGGTTTTGTTTCAAGCGCAACATCTTTTCCTGCTGAAAAAAAGCCCCTGAAGAAATCGTCCGTATTGCTGGAGCGATCCTCAATAGTACATCTTAATTGCGCCTTGCCGATAGTATACTTTCCTGGAGAAGTAGGGAATAAGGCGGTCTTTAATTCAACAACGTTGTATTCTCTGCCATCTATTGTTGTCCTGTAATTCCTTTGCGGTGGCAGGTCTTCAGACCAGAAACCCGTGCATACCGGAGGGATATATTCCGGCTGGCTTAAAATATTGACCCGATTAAAAATAGACACCGTTAGAGTAACCTGTTCATTAACGTATGCTTTGTTTTTATCAGTGCTTGCCGTAAAAAATATATCTCCCCTCGCTTCATGCGCTACCTGCGGCGCAGGCTCTGATGGTTGACTTTGGGACGACCTGCCGCCGGAAGAAAGGACTTCAATATCTATCGGCGCTGTGCTGTAGTTCTGTCCTGCATGGTTTATAGTAATAGCCGGTATGGTGTGCTTGCCCTCAGCCTGCGGTATAAGCACATAGGTAAATGTAACTGAAGAAGAAACCTTTCCATTTACTATAGATACGCTTTGAGACCTGCCGGAGGAATATGAAGTAAAACCTTCTATCTTAGGTATGCTTGGGTTCGGGACATTGCTGACGCCTCCGGAAACCTCAACCTGCAGTATAAGCTGTCCATTCATGGCAACCGCATTCTTGTCAACCGAAGCGGATATTGACAGTTGCTGCGCCTCTGCCACAGAACACTGAAATAAAATGACTGCAATTAATAATTTTCCAAATATTTTCATTTATTGTCTTTGCCGTTACGACCTGCGATCTACGGCCTGCGATCTGCGACATAATTGAAAGGTCGTTCCGTCGTTCAGTATATCCGTAACAGTAGCTTTTGGACAGGAATACGGGACTACGGTAATACGTAACGACCATCAAGTAATTGCTGCCTGCCCTTCCGTAGCCCTGAGCGGAGTCGAATGGGCGTAGGAGGGTTGCTGTTCACTAACGGCCAACGACCGTTTTTTATTCACCAGTCTTCCTGTACTGATATTCCCTGTTGCTGCTGTATTGCTTTATTCTTTTTTTTCTGCGCTTCTTTTTCATTTTCTTCCATAGCATTCAAAATTCTTTTTGCATCCTCTTCAGACATGTCACCTTTTTTCTTTTCCTTTCCGGCATTTTCATCTTTCTGCTCTTTCTGGTCTTTTTCCTGGCCGGCCTGTTTATTTTTATCTTCCTTTTTCTCTTTCTGCTGGCTTTGCTGTTGCTGCTGAGAATTTCCCGACTGATTTTTCTGTTTGTCCATCATCTCCTTTATTTTCTTCTGGACAAACTCAATGTTGTACTTAGCATCTTTATCATCAGAATTCAATTCAAGGGCTTTTTTATAATACAATATTGACTCCGGCAGTTTACCCTGCCTGTAAATACAATTTCCGAGATTGTAATATGATTTAGCTTGCAGGGAAATATCCTTGCTATATGTAGCCTTTTCAAATTCTTTCACGGCATCTTCGTATTTACCCATCTTATAAAGGCTGTTCCCCAGATTATAATGCACTGAATTTGACTCGGGGCTGTCTATCTGGGCATCACGGTATTTTTCCATTGCTTTTTCATAGTTGCCATGCCTGTAGTATAAATTCCCCTGGTTCACTTTTTTCTGTAATGATGCCCGGGCGCAATCGTTGTATACAATCAATAGAATAACCGACAGTAAAATAGAAGCTATATTTCTTTTATTCATCTTTCTATTTCCTTTCTGGTTTCAGTCATGAAATATTCAGCTGTTAATAAAGCCAGCACAAGAAAAATAAATATCTGGTACCTGTCCTCATACTGGCTGGCAATCCTGCTCTGCAGCGCTTTCTTATCCATCTTTGAGATGTCGTCATAAATACCTTCTATTTCAAATTCACCGGGTGTGGCTTTATAATACTTTCCGCCAGTCTTAAGTGCGATTTCCATAAGTGTTTTCTCATCCAATTTGCTCAACACAACCGCACCCTTCTTATCATTCTTGTATCCTGTAATATTGCCGTTTTCATCGTAAACGGGTATTGGCTCACCTTCAGGTGACCCGATGCCTACAGTATATATTCTTATTCCCTCTTTCAAAGCTTCGTCAACAGCCGGCATAAGGTTACCTTTATGATCCTCTCCATCAGTCAGCAGCACCAGCGCTTTATATTTTCTTTCTTTTTGGGAAAAACTTTTTATTGCGAGCTCTATTGCACTTGAAATGTTAGTGCCGGGATAAGGTATCAGATTAACATCAATTATGTCAAGGAACATCCTTGCAGCGCCATAATCAAGCGTAAGCGGGCACTGTAAAAAGGCGGTTCCCGCGAAGGCAATTATTCCAACCCTGTCGCCGTTCAGCCTGCTGATTAAAGAAGTAAGTTCCCTCTTTGCCTTGATAAGGCGTGTAGGTTTGAAATCCTGCGCCTGCATGCTTAACGAACAGTCCACTGCTATTATTACATCTACCCCTCGTCTTTTCACTTCCACCATCTTACTTCCCAGTTGTGGGCCTGAGACAGCAAGCACAAGCAGGAAAAATGCGAGGACAAGCAGTGCTGTTTTAATTTTTTGTTTCTCAACATTGACTGACCCGCTTAATTTCCTTATAAGGTCCAGCTTTCCGAAAGTTTCAAGCCGTCGCTGTTTTTTCTTCCAGGAATAGATAAAGAAAAAAATCAAAACAGGCACAAGTATAAGCAAGTACAAAAATACAGGATTTTCAAATCTCATAAGTTACTCCGTAAACCGTAGGTCGTAGACCGCAGGCCGTAGGTCGCTGACCGCAAATCGCAAGCCTCTAACCCTCCTACGCCCATTCGACTACGCTCAGGGCTATGGAAGGGCAGGCAACAACGACTTAATGGTCATTACGCGACAGTCCCCCATGTATTGTCCCCGTTTTCACGGGAACATTGGGGGGTAGTCCCGTAGTTACGTATTTACGTCCAGCGGAAACTATATAATAGTCGTTACGTATTACCGTAGTCCCGTATTTCCGTCCAACATTAAATGCTGTTACGGAAATACATATATACTTAACGACGGAACGACGGGCGATAGTCCCCCATGTATTGTTTTACAAAGTAAAACATTGGGGGGTTGTTTTTCAAACGACGGAACGACGCTTGCCCTAATCAACCACTATGGTATTTTCATGAAATACGTATTTTTTAAAAGTATTTCCAGACAAAATATTATAAATGCAGGTAATAAAAACCACATAAAGAGCTCACTGTAGTCCGTATATTCAGTTATCTTTATTTCGGTTTTTTCCATGTCGTCAATCTTCTTATAAATACTCCTTAAACTATCCTGATTTGTAGCCCTGAAATATAAACCGCCGGTAGCCTGTGCAATAGCTGAAAGCAGGTTTTCATCCAGCTCATCCGCAATCTTAACGTATCTCCTGCCAAATATCGGGTCATCAATCGGAACCATTGCACCTCCGGGCTGGCCTGCGCCAATAGTATAAACCTTTATTCCCATGGCCTCAGCAACTTTTGCCGCAGTCAACGGGTCAATTTCACCCCGGTTATTGCATCCGTCTGTAAGCAGTATAATAGTTTTACTTTTAGCTTTGCTGTCTTTAATCCTGTTGACGGCATTTGCCAGGGCAACCCCTATAGCGGTACCGTCTGTATTGGTCATGCCTATTTCAACTTTATCCAAAAAATCAAGAACTGCCCCGTAATCCAAAGTCAGCGGGCATTGTGTATAACTTAAAGCTGAAAAAACAACCACACCTATCCTGTCATTCTTCCTTGCCTTAATAAATTCCCTCACAACCTGCTTGGCTGCATAAAGCCGGTTTCTTGGCTTGAAATCTTCGGCTTTCATGCTTGATGATGTGTCCAGCACCAGCATAATATCAATTCCTTTTGTTGAAACATCCTCTCCCTTCTGTCCTGCCTGAGGCCTTGCCAGGGCTATTATCAATAAAACAACTATCAGTATACGCATTACAGGAAACAGCCATTTTAACAGCCTTGACTCTACAGGTTTTACCTGTTTAATCAGGTCAATGTTTGAAAATTTAATACTGGCTTTGTTTTTTTTCTCGCGATTATTGTAGTGCCATATCATAATAGGCACAACCAGCAACAATAATAGGAATATAGGGTTTGCAAATTTCATATTTTATTGGCCTGGACCTGTATTTTTTCTTCCGCTGTAACATCAACTATTTTCTTTGCTGTTTCTGTATCTTCTTCAATTATTTTTACCTCAGGAAGGTATTTGGCAAATTTTACCATGTCGCATTCTTCAAGAAAATCCTTTATTATGCCGGTGTGTTTCTTGTCAGCACCGATTTTACGCAACTGCTGATACAGTTCATAGGTGGTCATATCAAGCACCTGTATGCTGTATCTTGCTTCAAGGTACCTTCTAATAATTTCTGATAGTATTATATAATATTGTTTAAGCTCGCCTTTTTCTATTAATCCCATTGCTTTTAGTTTCTCAATCCGTTCATAGGCAAGTTCATCTGCAGGTTTAAGCGGTTCATTGCCGGAAAAGAACCCGGATTCTTTTGCCTTTCTGGTAAAGTAATATATTGAAAAACCTGCAAGCAGTATGATTGGAAGGCCTATCCATAAAAAATAATACAAAAAAGCATGTTTAATCCCGACGGGTTGTTTCAAATCCATAATATCGTCTTTGTCCGCCGCAGATGCTTTCACGCTCTCAACAAAAATCGTTATTGCGCCCGATTGCACTTCCTTCAGCTGGCCGTTATTGTCAAGCCATTGAACTGCAAAAGGCTCTATTTTATACTCTCCCGTAGTAAATGTGGTAATAATATATTTATACTCGTGAATTAATTTGCCCCATTTTTTCCTGGGTTTTTTTATTGCATAGTCCTTTATTTCAAACTGGCCGAGTGAATCTGCAATTTCCGGAATCTTTATATCAACCTTACTGTTGTGGTTGATAGTTACCAGAAGGGTTACCTTGTCCCCAATTGTAATCTTAGGTTTGTCTACGGTAGTTTTGATGTTAATTGCAGCTTTTTCAATCCTGGCTTTTTCGGGGCTTAAAGCCATGACAGCCGGCAGCCCTGTAACTGTTCCCGTATCTGCGCCATATAATGGATAAGAACAGCCGATTATAACCGCTGCCATCAGAATTATTTTCAAATGATTCATTCTTTTCCCTGCGCTCTATTTTTTTGGAGCCTTGAACAGATCGTCATATATTTTTACATTCTCCGTCTGGAACAATTTAAGTATTAAACTTTTATACAATTCCTTTTCTTTTTCCCCTTTTAATAAATTAATTATATTATCCCTTGCCTCATCAAAAGTTTTTTGTTTTTCCTGTTTATCCTTCTTTTCAATGAAATCTTTTTTATGGGCTTCATAATACAGTTCCATTTCTTTATCTGTTATGTTAATATTGTCTTCCACTTCTTCTTTAACCAGTTTTTGCATCATCAATGCTTTTTTTGCTTCAAAAGCCTGCGCTACAATATCCTTGTCATTTTCATAACCTTTTCTCTTTGCCTTTTCATAGGAGAGCTCTGTTGCAATGTATTGCTGTAAAAAATCAAGCTGTTTTTCCCTGGTTTTAAACAGCTCCTGGTAATAAGGAGGAAGTTCCTTGATTTTTCTCTGCAGTTCATCCATTGTAATGCTTCTGTTGCCTATCTTAGCAACAACCGTTGAACCTTTTGGAGGTTCAGCCTTACCTTTATCAAGCGAAGTATACTGTTCCATTTCCTGCTGGGCATCAAGAGAACGCCCCAGCCGCTCAAGGCATTCCACTGACCTCTGGTTAACTTCATTGTCAAGCTCACTGTCTGGAGCCAATACTTTTACCTTAAGATAATCAGCAAGCGCGCTTTCATAATCCCGGGAATTCTCCATATAAATATTGCCTGCAAGATAAGCAAGGTTTGCCCTCTGTTTCGCCGTTAATCCCGGAGCATCAACCAGCTTCTCGTAAACTTCGGAAGCCTGCCTGTATAGGCCTTTATTAAGCAGAGAATTAACATATTGCTTCTGTTTTTCAATGCTCATCGGCAGGCCGTAAATGCTTTTTATGTATAGTATTCCTGCTAAACCTAAAACCAGAACTAATAATGCCGGAATATATTTTTTCATATTTATACCTCCATATAGTGTGGGGTCCCACCACTTGCGATGTTTGTGCACTAGTCCCTCATGTATTGTCCCCGTTTTCACGGGAACATTGGGGGGCTCTATCTAAATCTTCTGGCACGCATTTCAAAGAATCTAATCAAAGGTTCAACATACGGTTTATCTGTATAAAAATCAACATTATCAAGCCCCATGCGGCGAAACAGCTTTTTCCTGTCTTCAATCCTTTTCATGCTTAAACTGGCATAATTATCACGCATTCCCCTGTCTCTTGTGTCAATCATGATATATTCACCGCTTTCAGAATCTTCCAGTTCAACAAAACCTATTGCAGGCAATTCCTTTTCCCTGGGGTCTGTTATCGTCATAGCAATTACATCGTGTTTTTTATTGGTGATACCCAGTGCTTTCTCAAAGCCCTGTCCGATAAAATCTGAGATGAGAAAAACCACCGATTTCCTTTTAGCCACTTCATTCAGGTATTCAAGAGCGCTTGTAATATCGGTATTCTTGTGAGCCGGCTTAAAAAACAGCATTTCACTGATTATTCTCAAAATATGGGTTCTGCCTTTTTTCGGCAGAATGTATTTTTCAACCCTGTCCGTAAATATTATCATGCCTACTTTGTCATTATTTTTTATGGCTGAGAATGCAAGCACTGCAGCAAGTTCCGCTGCCAGCTCTTCTTTCATCCTTTCTGATGTCCCGAACCTGCCTGAAGCGCTCGCATCAACCAGAAGCATTACCGTTAGTTCTCTTTCCTCTATGAATTTTTTTACAAAAGGCTTGCCGTATCTTGCAGTGACATTCCAGTCAATTGTCCTGATATCATCTCCAGGCTCATATTCTCGCACTTCGGAGAACTCCATGCCCCTGCCTTTAAAAACGCTCTCATACTGCCCTGAAAAAACATCGCTGACAAGCCGGCCGGTTTTTATTTCTATTCTTCTGATTTTCTGGATTATCTCTTTAGGTATCATGGCTCTTCCCTATAATTATTCATTTCTATAATCATATACAGTCTGAATCATACAAAATGTCATTTAAAGCAGCACCATAAAAAGCAAACCAACCCTCAAGGCACCTCAATATGGTCAAATATATTCTTGATTATTTCTTCAGAAGTTGTATTCTCCGCCTCTGCTTCATATGTCACTATCACCCTGTGCCTTAATACATCATTGCCTATTGACTTGATATCTTCAGGTATTACATACCCTCTGCCCTGAATAAAAGCATATGCTTTTGCGACTGTTGCAAGATATATTGTTGCCCTCGGAGAAGCGCCATAGGCAATCAGGTTTTTTAAATCCTTCAAGCCGTACTCCTCAGGATTCCTGGTGGCAAAAATTATATCAACAATATAGTTCTTTATTTTTTCATCAATGTAAACTTCACTTACGACAGAACGGGCATTGAGTATTTTTGCAGGTGAAGTTATTTTATTCACCTTTATCTCCTTGCCGGAAGTCATCCTTTCCATTATTTGCCGTTCTTCATCTTTTTTAGGATAAGTAATTTTCAATTTCAGCATAAACCTGTCAATCTGAGCTTCCGGCAGGGGATAAGTTCCTTCCTGTTCTATCGGATTCTGTGTCGCCAGGACCAGAAATGGCTCTTCAAGTTTATATGTATTTTCTCCTATTGTTATCTGCCTTTCCTGCATTGCCTCCAGCAGCGCGCTCTGCACTTTCGCGGGAGCCCTGTTTATTTCATCCGCAAGTATGATGTTCGCGAATATCGGCCCTTTTTTTATCGCAAATCCTCCGTCCTTCGGATTGTAAATCATTGTCCCTATTAAATCTGCAGGCAGCAGGTCAGGAGTAAACTGGATCCTTTGAAATTTTGTATCAATCGTATCCGCCAGGGTTTTAACGGAGAGCGTTTTTGCAAGTCCCGGCACGCCTTCAAGAAGAACGTGGCCGTTTGCAAGTATTGATAAAAGCAAGCGTTCCACAAGGTACTGCTGGCCAACTATGACTTTTCCTATTTCCGCTGTCAGTTCCTTAACAAAAACACCTTCCTGTTTTACCTTTTCGTTTATTGCTCTAATGTCCTGTTCCATACTGAAAACCTCCTCTTTTTATTCCTCCTGAATTATGGAGCCCCACGGGTTCTTAGTACCTACTTTTATGTCTTTTGGCGTTCCCTTCCGTAGCCTTGCCTGCCCTTCCGAAGTTTCAACGTAGGAGGGGCGAAGGAGGGTTTTCTGGAAATCGGGATAGAAGTAACGGTTATAAACTAATTATTATACTCATATTTTGCAATTTGTCAAATATTGTAAGTGCTGACATAATTATAAATAATAAATGGTTAAAACAAGATTAAAATATTATTAATATTTTTTAATTTAATCCGGCAGGAGCCAAAGAGAAGCTTTGTAGAGTAAGTCATTGACGCCTTTATGAATATTGTTCATAATGGTTTTCAACAACTCCTCATCAAACCGTGCTTGACTTTTTCAGTCACACGGCTTTCCGATAGCAATTCACCTAAAACTCTTCGAAAGAACAGTTGTTCTTACTTACTTCTTAGGTAAAGTATATAATGAAATTGCCGAATATTACTTAGCGTTGGTAGACTGTTTCCAGTCAATCGCCTATTCTTCCTTTCATTCAATACAATGCTAAAGTCGAGCCCCTTCGCTCCTGTAAGGTTATTCTTCCTTACTATCATCACTACTATGGGCTCGTCCGACTCCCTCTCAACTCATCTGCCTTTTCGGTGCCGCCTTATAGGTAGACGACTTTCTTCATCTATTCTTATGAAGGTCAAGTAGGGTCTCCCAAGTTCCCTTCAATTTCTTTCTCTGCGTGTCGTTCCTGATACCCCGAAGAAATTATCAGCCGCTCTTCCTTACTCTTAACTGATAATACTGGCTTCCTCCATAAGATAGGGAGTCGCCTTTCTCACCCTTTAGTATTTACGAGGCTACATTTAGATTCACTGTCGTTACGACCCGCAAGTTTGCATCGCCCGCCCTAATCGGACTTTGTCAGACAGCTTGGTAATTTCAGATTTCTCTTCTTTACCTGTCTCCTGCTTTGTGGTTGTAAGGTTTTACCACACCCCGAACTTTCATCGGGTTAGAAATCAATGAGCTTTCCTTGGCACTCATCTCATTATAACTCTATTTTTTCTATGTTCGTTATTTCTTTTCCTAAAAAATTCTTCCCAAGCTTGACAAACTTTTCCGGGTCATCGCTTACAAAGTATTCAAAATTGGCCGGAATTGTTGAGTTCTCATTCATGAGCTTGTTTTCAGAAAGCACTCTTTTTACTTCCTTGGCTGTCTCCTCAGCTGAATCCACCAGTGCCACTTCCAGTCCCATAACCCTCATTATTATTTTTTTTAGCAATGGATAATGTGTGCAGCCAAGCACGAGAGAATCTATTTTTTCTTCCTTTAGTACAGTCAGATATTCCTTGGCAATCAGCAGTGTTACCTGGTTTTCAATCCATCCTTCCTCCACAAGCGGGACAAATAAGGGGCATTGCTGGGTGAATATTCTAACTTCAGAATTCAATTTTAAAATTGTCGCCTCATAAGCTTTGCTCTTAATTGTTGCGGTGGTGCCTATTATGCCTATTCGTTTGTTTTTTGTCAGATTAAGTACAGCTCTTGCACCGGGATTGATTACATCCACTACAGGCACTTCCGTACTCTTTTTAAGGGCGTCTATCGCGCAGGCAGAAGCTGTATTGCAGGCCACAACTATTATTTTAACCCCGCGGTTTAATAAAAAATCTTTTATTGCCAAAGAATATTTTGTTATCGTTTCTTTTGATTTTGAGCCATAAGGCAAATGCGCCGTATCGCCGAAGTATATAATGCTTTCATTCGGGAGCTGCTTTAATATCTCAGAAACAACCGTAAGCCCCCCGAATCCCGAATCAAACACTCCAATGGCTTTGTTCATTATTTCTTCTCCACCCACTCCTTGTATTTCTTTATTCCTTCATAAATGTACCTTGCTATCTGGTCCCGGAACCATTCACTTTTTAATTTTTTTTCCTCTTCGGTATTTGAAATGAAGGCGCATTCTACAAGAATTGCAGGCATTTGAGCTCCCTTCAATACATAAAAACCAGCCTGCTTAATCCCCCTGTCCTCCATCCTGCCTTCTTTGGTTACTGATTTATCCACGAATGAACAGCATTCGCTGGAATCATTCCTGAACTCATTTACAGCCATTGATTTAAGTATTTTATACAATTCGGTGGATTGACGGCCATCAGCCTGTTCAAGCCCTATGACTGAATTTTCAATGTTTGCCACTGCCTGCGCTTCCGCATCCGTAGCATTATCTGAAAGAAAATACACCTCAAATCCTTTGCTGTTGCCTTTTAAGGAGGCATTTGCATGAACGCTGATAAATAAATCGGCATTCTTGTTGTTTGCTATCATGGTTCTTTCCGAAAGAGGGATAAATTCGTCAGCAGTCCTTGTTAAGAACACTCTTAGATTAAGATTGTTCTTCAATAACTTTGCCAGCCTCCTGGAAATATCAAGTACAACATCCTTTTCGTTAGTCCCCTTTGGGCCTACCGCTCCAGGGTCCTTGCCGCCGTGCCCGGGGTCAATAACTATAAAATTAATGTTTTTACTGGAATCTGCGTCCGCTGTCTTGTCTGGTTCTTTACCTTCTTCTTCTTTTATTTTTTTTACGTCAATTATTATTCTGTGCGGATCATTAATTTCTTTAATTAAATATTCACCGGCATCCTTACCCAGTTCCAGTTCAACGACAGCTGAAGTAGTATCCTGGTTGCTCCTGATTCTTCTTATAACATCATTGTCCACATTAAAATTAAAAGCTGCTGCATTTATACTTCCATTGTTGAATTTAATAAAAAGTTTTTTCCCATTCACCAGATTGACCTTATAATCCAGCTTCTCAGTAAGTTTAATAGCAGTCCGCGTATAATTGGTATGAGGATAAACCTTTACATCGGTTATGTTTACATTTGTTCCTGCCGTTACTGCGCTTTCTTCCTTCTTCCCTGTTACCTGCAGGGTTTTTTCGTTATAGTTCCACGTTATTGACTTGCCGATAACGCTTGAAATATTGCCTGATATCACTCCTTCAAGAGGCACCCATACTTTATCTTCAATTAAAAGTGTATTTTTATTCATACGCCTTTTTACCCAGTTCACGATAACGGACGGGCTGTTTATTTTAAAAATAACTTTACCCTTACCCGTATCAAGCACTACCTCTCCTGCTTTAGTTCCGCCGGAGGTAACTCTGCCATTATAAATTGTCGCCACATCATCTATGCCTAAATACCCCTTGCCGTCAACCATAAGCATATTTACTTCTTTTGGCTGCATTTCGTCAGCCAGTACCTTTATTTTGATTTTTACAGAATCTTCCTCGGGACCGGCATTATGTACTGTAGCGCCAAAACAGCATAAAATAACGGCAACTAAGATGAACCTTAATGCTTTTTTCACTAATCTTCCTTCAGGTATTTCTTTACAATTTCAACTATGCTCTTTGGATCACAGGGCTTTGCAAGATAGCCATCACAACCATGCCCTATCGCATTCTCTTCGTCTCCACTCATTGCATGCGCCGTTATCGCTATAACTGGTATATTTTTTAGTGCATCAATCGCCTTTATCTGCCTTGTAGCTTCCCATCCATCCATCTTTGGGAGCGACAGGTCCATTAAGATGATATCCGGCTGCTCATTTCTGGCTTTTTCAATCCCTTCTTCCCCATTGAAGGCTTCAACCACAGTATAGCCATAATGTTCAAGCACTGTCCTTATTACCTCACGATTATCGTTGTTATCTTCAACAACAAGTACTTTTTTCATGTTTTTTCACCGTTTTTTACCCTGACCGGAATAATCACAGTCATTGTTGTGCCTTTATTGAAAACACTTTCTGCCTTTATTTCTCCATCCAGCAAGTCCAGCAGTTTCGTTGTTATTGAAAGGCCTAATCCCGTACCGCCATACTTTCTCGTATAGGAACCGTCTACCTGACGGAACTCCTCAAATATGGATGGCAAATCCTCTTCTTTTATGCCAATGCCTGTATCAGACACTGCAATACTTACCTTGTCAGTATTCTGTACTGGTTTTGCCGTTATAGTTATTTTGCCTTCTTTTGTGAATTTAATTGAATTTGTAAGGAGGTTTATTATGACTTGTTTAAGCCTGTTTCTGTCGCTGTAAATCTGCTTCATATTTTTATCAAAGATTTTTTCAAAGGTAAAACTCTTGTCTTTTATCATAGGCTCCAGCATAACGACTATTTCACCAATTAAAAGGTTGAGGTCAAACTCAGAGAAACTTAACGATATTTTTCCTGCTTCTATTTTTGAGAGGTCAAGAATATCGTTTATCAGTTGGAGCAAAGCCTTTGCATTTTTACTTATTTTTTTAAGCGCGTCTTCCTGCTTTGCATTAATCTCTCCATATATTTTTTCCTCTATTAGGGAAGAAAAACCGATTATGGCATTCATCGGCGTTCTCAATTCATGGGACATGTTTGCTAAAAACTGTGATTTCAGCCTGTCCGCCTCACTTAATTTTTTATTCTTCTCTTCAATTTCCCCGTGAGCATCCTTAAGGTCCCTGATGGCAATATTAATCTTTTCACCAAGGCTCTCATACGACTCCTTCAGTTTTTCCGCCATGTTATTAAACTCATCGGCCAGTTTTTCTATTTCATCTCCTGTCTTTATATTAAGCCTGTAATTAAGATTGCCTGCTCCTATCATTTCCGCTCCATGCTGCAATTCATGAATGGGATAGGTAATCCTGTTGCTGAAACTGATACTGAAATACAGCGCCACGATAAGCCCTATAAGAGTGATTACTATAAAAAATGTTTTCACCTGCACCAGGTTTGCATACGCTTTCTTCGCAGGGTCATGAAAAACCACGCCCCATTTTGACAGCGAAGCCAGTTTAAATGCTGTAAGCATTTTTTCTCCATTTTCATCAACAGAACTCCTGATGCCTGATTTGTCTTGTATCAACTCTTTAACTATTACATTGTTTTCACTCAGGTCGTTTAAAAGCATTCTTTCATAAGGGTGGTAAATTACCACTCCCTTTTTGTCTGTAAGAAAAATATAGCTTTCTTTATTTGGTTTTAATTTATCAAGCATGCTTGATAATGTTTTTATATCCACACCCCCCATCAGTGCACCCATTATCCTGCCATTTTTATCTTTTACGGGGGCAAACACTACGACGACTGCCGGGTCTCTTATATAATCCGAGCAAAACACATCAGAAATACCCGGCTTGTCGTTTGTCAATCCAGCTGCCGGCGAGGAAGGCACTGACGAGGAAGGACCTGACGAGAAAGGCAGTTTCTTTCCTATTATGCTTAAGTTCTGCGGGTAAAATACTCTTACCACCCAGTTTTTATCTACTGCAAGAACAAATGAAAAATTCTTATATCTTTTAAAAATGCTGGAAAATCTTTCCTGAAGCACTGAATTGTTCCATGAGGACACTCCGTTTATTACGGAAGGCTGCACCGCCGCGTCAATTATCACTTTGTGACAGTTAATCACATACTGGTCAACGAGTTTGACGAAGCTTTCTTCCATTGCAGAATGGCTTGCCTGCACCTGGTCATTTATGGAGTTTTGATAAAGCAGGAGGGTCATGTAGCCTAATACTGCCGGCAGTAATGCTATTACAAAGAAAAGAATTATTAACTTATTTCTTATCTTCAAGAAAGGCCTGTTATTGTCGCTGTTTAAATTTAAAGTCATTAAATCCGCTATTCTTCCAGTAACCGTTCTATTTTTTCCATCAGGCGGTCCCAGTCAACGGGTTTTATCGCATAGTCATCCGCCCCTACTTCAAAACCTTTCTCAACGTCATTTATCAATTCCTTTGCTGTAATAAATATTACTGGTATTCTGCTCATGTTTTTATCGCCTTTTATTATTTTGCATAATGAAAATCCGTCAATTCTCGGCATTGTAACATCCAGTAAAATGATATCCGGCTTTTCTTTCCTGATTAGATTGATTCCTTCAACCCCGTCAAGGGCACCCACAAACCGGTAACCATTTGCTTTCATCCTGGCTTCCGTAATCTCAATCATATGCGGGTCATCATCAATTAATAATATTTTAGCTTTTCTCTTCATAAACAAATTAAACTCCCCCTCCGGGCACAGCGTGCTCTAGTGTAGTGTTTCGTAAATTTCTTTACATTTGCTGTAAGTATTTTATTCCAGCGTCAAGGCGCGAGGTAGCCTTAATATTGAATATATTCAGCCAACGAGCAACGCCGACGATGAATAAAAACTACAGCCCTTCGGCGCCAGTCCTGTGGGGAAGGCTGTTCTCTGGACGGTTTCTTCGTCTTTCCTTGCTGCCGTATTCCCGATACGCCAGCTTCGTCATTCCTTGAACCCGTCTCATATTCCAGCCTTCAAATGTCAAGCGATTTACGAAACACTACACTAACATCATTTATTTTCTTTGCCAATCATCAGATTTACTCCCAAAATTAACTGATTCAGTTCAAAAGGTTTTGTAATATAATATTCAGCCCCGTGTTTATAACCTTTCAGCACATCCTCATCTCTATCTTTCGCCGTTAGCATTATCACGGGAATACTCTGAGTAGCCGGATTCTCTTTTAGTTTTTGCAGGACTGTTATTCCATCCATTAACGGCATCATTACATCAAGAATAATAAGGTCGGGCTTCAAGGCCTTTGCCTTTGCAAGCCCTGTCTCACCCTCAACAGCAGTTACTATCTCAAATCCCCTGCTCTCAAGAAAATCCTTGACCAGCTGGACGCAGTCTTTATCATCATCAACCACAAGCACTTTTTTCTTCGTCATAACAAACCTCTCCTGCCATTCACACACCCCGGAGGTGTGGAAACACACCTCCGGGGTGTGTGAATTTCACTGAAGTTTCGGAATGGAGGCGAGCGGGTATCCTGCGTTAAAACTTCGGATTACCTGATGCCCGTTATTTTTACTATCGCCTTCAACCAAATCTTTCCGTAGCTTTAGCATAGGACGATGGAGGCGAGCGGAATCGAACCGCTGTCCAAGAGTAAATCAGTAACACGTCAACAAGCTTTGCTTATGTATTAATCTCGCGCCAATTCACTCCCTAAGCAGGATTGAAAAAACGCCAGCCCTTAAGTTTCACCTCTTTCTGCAGGGCCCAAAAAGAAGCAATTCCGTTATTATTACACTCATTTTCAATCAACGGACAGAATGAAGTGAGCGTAATTCCACGAAGGAATTAAAACGACTGTTTATTAAGCAGCGTTTAGTTTATACTGTCTATTGTTTAACGAGCCTTAGACAAACCTCGGCTTGCAGCGCTACCTCAATAACACCTGTCGAAACCTGTGCGCCCCCCCCCTTTATCACACCCCGGAGGTGTGGAAACACACCTCCGGGGTGTGGAATTATGCTCTGAAATCTCTTCTTATGTCCCTTTCAACTTCGCGTTTCTTAATATCTTCTCTCTTATCGTATTTTCTCTTGCCTTTTACAAGCCCCAGTTCTACTTTTACCCTTCCATTATTCAGGTATAACCGCAACGGAATCAGAGTCAGTCCTTTTTCCACAACCTTGCTGGATAATCTTCTTATTTCTCCTTTATGCATCAACAACTTACGTTTTTGTTCCGGGTTATACTTGCTGTTATTTGCCTTCTCGTAAGGGCTTACATGCACATTTAAAAGAAAAAGCTCTTCCTTCTCTATACAGGCATAACCATCTTTAAGAACCGCTTTTCCGTTTCGTATTGATTTTACCTCTGCACCTGTTAATACTATGCCAGCTTCAAAAACTTCAAGTACATGATAATTATACCTTGCCGTCCTGTTGTCAGTAAAAACCTTTACCATTTAGTTAATATTATCATATATTGGTTATTTTTTCAAATATAAATCAAATAAATAAATCAAATAAATCAAATAAAAATAAGTTGAATTTTTATTATCTTTATAATATAATCAAGTTCTTATAAGCTTTTTTGTTTTTCGTTCGTATTTTCAGCGCCGAAGTGGCGGAACTGGCAGACGCGTACGGTTCAGGGCCGTATATCTTTGCGGGTGTGGGGGTTCAAATCCCCCCTTCGGCATATAAAATCTATTTTCGATTTTCTATTTTCGATTATCTGCACATTGAACCAAACGGGCAATGCTCGCAGGCATTCCTGTCAGAATTGTTCG
>Ga0315284_10002376_pt1 | contig 26964 bp, 9 predicted proteins | sample YL17G09_16_MG_FD_203696 | JGI IMG/M metagenome (GOLD analysis project Ga0315284, IMG submission 203696) | Sediment microbial communities from Yellowstone Lake, YNP, Wyoming, USA - YL17G09_16 | ecosystem: Environmental > Aquatic > Freshwater > Lake > Sediment | place: USA: Wyoming | collected...
CCGAGATCCTGAAAGCCTCCTCTTTGGTGACCGGTCTGCCGTGGGCGTGCTCGAACTCGAGCACCGCGCGGGCATAGTCTTCGATCCTCAATTGCCTGACCAGGACGTCCGCCTGCTGGAGCCCCTTTTTGGATTTGTCGTCGGACGGGTTAAGAGCAAGCGCGTGCTCGAACGCCCTGAGCGCCGTCTCGGGCTTCTCGAGCCTCAGCAGAGCCGCCCCTTTCAGCTGCCAGCCTTCCGCGCTGTTCGGGTCGATGCCGATCGCCCTGTCGTAGGCCTGGACGGCGTCATCGTTCAGCCCGAGCGCGTCGAGCGACCGCCCTTTGCCAAGCCAGAGCTTAGAATCCTCGGGCGTGCTCTGAAGGGCACGTTCGTACCCGTCGACCGCCTCCCTGTGCTCGCCGAGCGACGCGTGCAGCTCGCCGATCCTGAGCCAGATGCTCGTATCTGTTGAATCTTCACGGAGGGCCTGCTGATAGTAGGCGATCGCTTCCCTGGTCCTGGAGAGCAGCTCGCACGCCCTGCCCATGTTCTTGAAGATGTCCTTCTCGCCCTTCTCCTCCTGCAGCGCCTTCTCGTAGCTGGCCAGGGCCTCGTCGGCCCTGTTCATCTTCAGGAGCGCGCTGCCGCGGTACTTGAGCGCGGAATAATTGTGATGGTCCAGTGAGAGGGCCGTGTCGAACGATTTCAGCGCTTCATCCAGCCTGTCCAGGGCGGCCAAGGCCCTCCCCTCGTTCACCCTGTACTCAGGCTTGACCTGGCTCTCCTCGATGGCATGGCGGAAGACCTCCAGCGCCTCGTCCGTGCGCCTCATCGAGAGGAGCGCCTTCCCGTAGTTGTTCAGGAGGACGCCGCTCCGCTTGACGTTCAACGCGGCGAGGAAGGTCTCCGCGGCCTGGGCGGGCTTGTTCTCCTTCATGAGGACCTCGCCCTTCCTGTTCGCGACGTCAACGTCCTGCGGGTTGGCGAGGAGTATCTCCTCGTATATCGTGAGCGCCTCCTCGAGCTGGTCCATCCGCTCGCTCGCAAGCGCCATGTTGATCATCGTCTGCCTGTCGCCCGGCATGAATTCGAGGATCTTCGCCCCGATCTTCACGACTCCCTCGTTGTCCTCGAGGGCGATCAGGCAGGATTCCTTGAACTTGAGGATCGCGAGGTCGTCCGGGCGGATCTGGAGCGCGAGGTTGAATGCGTCCAGGGCCTCCTGTGGCTTCCCCAGGGCCAATTGGGCCTTCCCCTTGTCGAACAGCGCGTCCGCGTCTCTCGGGCTCAGGCGAAGGATATCGTTGCAGATCCTCACGATGGCCTCGTTGTCCCCGAGCGCGACGATCGCATCCTTCATCATGCGGAGCGCGTCGAGGGAATCGGGAGAAATCCGGAGGGCAGCCGTCAGCGGTGCCAGCGCTTCCCTTGCCTTGCCCATCCTGAGGAATGTCTCGGCCTGATATATCAGCGGGACGACATCCTGAGGGCGCATCATCGCAACCTTCGAGAAGGCGTCCAGCGCCTCCTGCAGCCGGTCCAACTTCGTGAGCGCCAGACCGAGCTGGAAAGTCGCATCAGAATCGGTCGGGTCCATGTTGATGACCTTGCCGAAGCTCGCGGCGGCCTGCTCGTAGTGCTTCAGCTCCATCAGCGCCAGTCCACGGCCGAAGTGCGCCCCCTTGTCGTTCGGGTCAAGGGATATGCTCTTCTCCAGCGATTTGAGCGCCTCCCCGAAGCGCTTCCTGGCGAGCTCGGCCTCACCGAGGATCCGCCAGAGTCTCGGCTCTTCCCCGTCATGCTTCAGCCCCCGCATAGCCGTCTCTGCGGAATCATCGAAGTTCCCGGCCTTGTAGAACGCGACCGCCAGGTCGAAGGTGATTATCTTGTCGGCCGGGTCGATGGCCAGCGCCAGCTTGAACGATTCGATCGCCCGCTCGAGGTCGTTCATGTGGTCGTACGCGACCGCCTTGTCGAGAAGCGCGTGCTTGTTGTTCGGGTCTATCTTCAGGATCCGGGTGGAGACCTCGATGACGCCCTTATCATTGGGCACCATCTTCTGCACCTCCTTGAGGCTGTCCAGTATAGGGACGTTATCGGGCTCCAGCTTCGACGCTTTCTCCAGCGACTTGATCGCGTCGACGTGCCTTCCGAGCTTCATCTGGGCGAGGCCTTTGTCGTGAAGTGCCGACGAGCTCCCTGAGTTCTGCCTGAGGATCTGGTCCGACCAGTCGATGACCTCCTCGTGCCTCCCAAGGTTCTTCGCCGCGTCCTTGAGCTTGACGATGACGCTGATGTTGTCCTTGGAAAGGCGGTGCGCCTCGCGGTAAGAATCGTAAGCCTGGTCGAACTTCCCGAGGTTGAACTGCGCGTCACCTTTGTCGATGTGGGAATCCAAATCGTTCGGATCGGCGACCAGTATCCTCGAGCAGACATCGATGACCTCCGCGTGCTTCTCCAAGTGCTGCAGCACGACCTTCTGGTTGCGCAGGATGCCGACATCCGTCGGCGCGATCCCCAGCGCGCGCGCGAACGCCTCCAGCGCGTGCTTGTAGTCTTTCTTCTCGCTGTGCAGCGTGCCCAGCTCGTTCCAGAGATACTTGCTCTTCGGTTCGACGGCCACGCCTTTCTTCAATGCATCGATCGCCTCATCGATCTTTCCTGAATCCCGAAGTATCTTGCTCTTGAACTCCCAGCCCTCCCCGAAGGATGAATCAATAGATAGTACGCGCGCGATCGCCTGCAGCGACTCGTCTCCCCTGCTGTCCTCGAACAGCGCTTTGGCCTTTCCGAGCCAGAGGTCCCTGTCGTCGGGTTTCAGGAGGATCGCCTCCTCGAATACCCTTACCGCATCCGGGTACCTCCTCAGGTGGAGGAACGCCTTCGCCTTGCCTTCCAGCAAAGTCGCTTCTTTCGGATTGAGCTGGATGAGCACGTTGAAGATCTCGACGTCGTTCGGGTCGAGCTTGGACGCCTCGAGGAAGCTCTGGACGGCCGACTCTCGGTCACCCTTGGACTGGAGGATCCTCCCTTTCTCCATCCAGAGGCGCTTTTCCTTTGGAGCGGCCTTGATAGTGACGTCGATCTCTCTGATGGCGTCATCCAGCGCGCCTGCATGTCTAAGGGCCATGGACAGGGAGAACCTCGCATCGGTCAGCCTCGAGTCGAGCTGGACGGCCATCCGCGCTAAGTCGGCGGCTTCCTTGTATTTCTTAAATGTGATCTCCCTCAGGGCGACCTTCGACAAAAGCCCTGAGAACTCCGATTTCATTTTCGAGATGTCGGCATTGAATTCACGGATGTCCAGGGCCAGGCGGTCGAGTTTCTTCTCTGCGTTCGGATCAGAAGATTTTAAGAGCTGATCAACTTCCGCAAGAGAGCGCTCCATCTTGTCGAACGCTCTTTTCTCCTTATCCAGCACCGAGCCGAGAAAGCCCATCCCGTTACACCAATGATATCCAAAAGAGTGTGCTGGGATAAATTCTTTTACAATCCTAAAAGTGCATGAATAGACATATTTTCTTAGATAAGGGGTTTAAGGACAGCGCCATATCGAATTCTGAGGGCATGCCTCGTATTTAGAAACCTTATGAACCACGTTTTCGATACCAGTATCAATTTAGATAACCTGCATTTCCATTGGACTAGCTGCAATAATGAAACCGCATTATCTGATACAGCTAAATATCGGAAATGCAATCAAGGAGCGTGGGAGGAAAAGGAAGAATTTTGAATCCAGAAAGAACCGATTAGCATCGACGTTTCTTCTGTTCAGTATGGATGGAAGAATGACAAACGATCATCTTGGGAGAGGGGGGTATGAATTCGATGATAAACGATGAAAGCAGCGGGCATTTGGATTCGTTGAATGTAAGGAATACCGGTGCAAGGAGAACAATCAGAATCTTTGCGATTTTCGCTGCAACAATCATGCTTCTGATGGTGTTCCAGGTACTAGCAATGCCTGCATTTGCCGACGATACCACGCCCGACTTGCCACTTTCAGGAACCAATCCGATTGATAATTCCTCCTCGATACCGAATCTGATCGATACGATACAATCAATCAGTAATTCCCATCCAGAATCAGGCCTTCAATCATTTGGGGGTCCGCAAGTGACTATTTCGGATATCGGAACTCCTGTATCGATCCCCGTGATGAAGGAGACTAGGGATCAGATTTCCATTCGGAGTTCCTACGGGACATACATTATCAATAAATCCGCACCAGCGATTCTTAGAGTCACCGATGAGAACGATAACATCGTCGTGAGAGAATCCTACTTCGCACTGAGGGCAGATAATCTCGCCCTATCCACTTCTGACTCGAAGGAGTTAGGAGTTGTAATGATAAATAACGAGGCTCTGACCGTCAGGTACAATTTGACCGATTCGAATGGCAAATATGTCGGCAGGATGGAAATGCGCATCGATTACAACGAAACGACACCACCGAAGATCACCGCATCCGTCCTAGACGTTAGTTCCTCGCTCACAGGTTGGTCGGTCTACTGGCAAATCGCTCCGCTGCAGGATGCAATGTTGAGATATGATTCCTTGAACATGTCTCTGCCGCTTTCCGCGATAACAGGGGCTCGTCCGGACTCGGGAGAATTGTCTACAACCGTTGTAGGTACTTCGATAGATGGAAGCGTCGCCACGCCAGTTAGAATGGATATCAATTGGAGCGATGCGAAATCGGGATTATTGAATGTGCAGTATTCCAAGCTTCTCAGCGGAGAAGGTGGCTATACTCTTCAAATCCAATTCGACAAGAGCCAATCGGTCATCGATCCGACGATCGTGGTTTCAGGTTCGATTTCCAAGTCCCTATCGATAATGTCACAGAGAAAGACCTTCTGGTACGACGGAACCTACTGGGTCTTTTACTATACCGGAACGGCCATCTGCTGCAAGAGCAGCTTCGACGGCAACACTTGGGGTTCACAGCAGACAGTCTATACGACCACAATTGCTAAAACTCTCTCCGGACTTCCAACCGGGTTCGATGTGGCTCAGAAGGGCAACACGGTTGCCATTGCATGGACCGAAGATATCGCTGGGCAAAACGAATATCTTTACTTCATGAATGGAACCATATCCTATGGAGTGATAAAGTGGAATCAACGGATTCCGGTCTATACTCTTGTTCAGGCTCCTTCCCCCGTTTCCATTGCAATCGGAACAGACGATTCATATTGGATTGCCTCTCAGACGATAAACAGCGCCCCATACCGCTTCGATGTATATCATGCAATGCCAGGATCCTCGACTTTCATTTTAGAATGTTGGGATTACGCTTTAGGGGGAGACGTAACGGGCACTTTTTTCGTATTGCCCATGGCGAATAGTCGAATCGCCCTGCTCGAAGCGTGCTTTTACCGCGCCGATGTGAGAGTCAGATACTGGTGCAGCCCGGGATGGACGACTGCAGATTTGGAAACACCGGGAGGTGACGGGCTCTTCGATTCTTATCCTTCTGCCACCTTCCAGAACATTTCTGCCGTTGCTACCCTTGATGGGACGATCTACATCGCCTATAAGAATCATGATGGTAACTTGGGATTTGCCAAATACACCCCCTCGATCCAATCGTGGGAGGTAACCACTATCAGGAGCGTTTCAATTGAGTATCCCTCAATCTCCCTGGATGGAAACAACAACTTGCATATCTGCTATCGGACTGTCTCAGGGTCGGTATATTCCATCAAACATATAGAAAAACCCCTCTCAGCATCTCAATCCTCATGGACTGGCGACGATCTTATCTATTTCATTCCGAGCACCGTGATCAAAGACATTACAACTTGGATCTCGCCTGTAGGCCACAATTGCGTTATTTGGACGAATATGATCGGTCCTAATATCCAGTTTGCCTCTTTCCCAATCCCATTCGGTTCTGCTGGAGCGTCAGTCGACCCATGGAATCGAGAAGGATTATCGCCTTACGGGAGCTTCTTCTCATCGTTCAGTAGTTCTGTTTCCCCCGGCACAGGGTTGCTAACCATACAGCAGAATGATGCGAACATCCCTGGGAGAGATGGGATTGATCTGGGCATCTCTAGGCTGTACATGGAGCCGAAATACTTCTGGAAGAATGGGACACCCTACATGGCCCCGAAGTATCCTTTCTGCAACCTTGGGCTGAGCTGGAGTCTGGATTTGCCCTGGTTCGACGGGACCTATGTCGGCCTGCCGGGAGGGCTCCGATTCGTTGTCCGATGGGGCAATTTCGGGAATCCATTGGAATTTGACAATCACGACATAGTGCATTTTACATTCAGATCATTCTATGCCCATCATGGTCAGTATTCCGAGTTGATCACGGCCTCAGGTGTTCGTTATCTCTTCGTCGCCGACGGCACTGGTTCGAACAAATTAATTGAAATCAGTGATCTAAAAGGATTCACGCTGGGCAACACATCTGGAGGATACAGCCGAATATATTTGCTCTACGATGCATCGGGACGGCTTCAATATATGCAGGACTCCGCGTTAAGCAGACTGATTACCTTCACTTATGACGCCAACGGCCTTCTCAATGCAACCACTTTTCCAACCACTCTTCCAGATGCTTTGCATGTGAATTTCAATTACGTGCCGGTTTCCGGAGGCTATGCCCTGAGTAAGGTGTTCGATCAGAAGGGACGTCGCACTCAATATGAATACGTCACGAGTGATGGCTGCGTTTTACTGAACCGAACGACCTTGCCTACGAACGGGAGGATAGAATACGGATACACCAAAGATAGCACCGCCGGCACCGAGGTCGTTTCATGGTTGGTCACCTCGGTCGTCACAAAGAACGTGACTGGGGGATTGGAATCACTGATCCGCTATTCGACCTTCTTTTATAGGATTGTCAATGGGTACATAACGAACTCAAATCAGACAGATCTGAATGAGAATCGCGTAATCCAGAGCTTCACCGATTACATCTTCAGATCCGCCATGAAATGCCTGATCGTCTCAAAGAGAACCTCCGGAGGCGTACAACTTCTCAAGACAGTCACATGGTTCGATACCGTGGGACAGCCTGTTAAGACCGACACTTACAGAGGGAATACCGATCAGGTGACATATTCCGAATACATCGGCTATGATCACTGGGGGAACATGATCTTCACGCGCGATGCGACCGGACAAGAATCCTATTCCGCGTATTCCAACACGAACAACAACAACTCCTTCAAAGGTGGCAGCAAATTCACCCTGACGAGTTCGGGAAAAATATTCTTTGACGCGTTCGATAGCTGGAACATATCGTCCTGGGGAAAAATTACTACTACTGGAACCGTGAGCCTCGATGGCGGGGCGTACCCTCCGAGATCGCCATCGCTGAAAATCGACAGAACTAGCGCGGCTGCCGGCGACAATTATGCCTATCGGGGCATTGGCTCCCAATCGAGCGATTTCATAATGCAATTCTCATTCATGACGAGTACGCTCACTTACAGCTATTTCCTGGGTAGATCGGGAGGACATGCTGGTGCTATCAGATTATATGCGTCTGCTTATAATGGCGCATTCCATTGGTACGATGGTGCTGATCATTCTGTTGGTTCATATAAGGTCTCAGTCTGGTATGACATGGCGTTCTACGTGCACCCCGCTTCCAATAAATTCGACATATATGTCAATGGGACGAGAATTTTCACCGGCGCGAACCTAAACGGGGCAAGCGGCAATATTGACACGCTGACGTTCAACGCGGGATCTTCGTCTGGTGGTGCTACCACTACCCTATGGATCGATAACGTGCGGGTGTTCAAGAGCCTTACAATCAGCCTGACCTTCCCCACTGTATATGGGAACTACTATACTATCCAACTATTCGATTCAAAGAGCAAATTGGTCAATACGACTCGGACGCTAAACGCCGCAGTGATCGGCATCCCTCCACGATCTGATGTCCCGCCATGTTTCATAAAAGTCCTGATTCCGGGAAGGAATTCATTCGAAACTCCGATTATGGAGATCTGGGGTGGCGACTCCTATACGGTGACCCTGGGATACTCATCAGCGGAGATTACGAAGGACTATTACGGTAACGGTTACCTAAAATCCATCATCGGAGGCAATGGCAATATGGCCGATGAAGGTTGGCCTACTGGATACGTGGAATACAAGTCTCCAAACGATCAATATGAGGGGAAGTGGGTGACTAGCTACGCCGATGCCGCCTCGGCAGACAAATACCATGAGAATAAATACGCAAACGGGACGCATTATCATGGCTTCAAGACCGCTAGTACTAGCCAGATGACGGTCCTAGGTACTGATCTCCTTGTGAACTACATCTGGCTGACCGATGGGAAATTACCGAGAGAGATAATGATCCAATATTTCGAATATGTGTACGGTGAATGGTACAGAGCCTACTGGGGCGGGAGTGACACCACCGGGGCAGACCTAATGGACCTTTCAGGCGCCAACCTACAGCCATCATCTGACCACATTCGCCGTATAGGAGACATACCTCAGACGACGGGAAGGTGGATACAGCTCATTGTAAAGGCATCCGATATCTTCGAAGGCGGAACATCTGACATCCGTGGAGAAATCTTCGGACTATACGATGGGGCGGCTCGCTGGGATTTCTCTTCTAAGCAATTAAATGGAATCTCTTTCAGTGGCCTATCAGGCGGTCAGACCGTAAAAATGACTTTCCTCAACGGGACGGTTGTAACCGGTGCGGGGACTCTTTATCCCTACAATGCAGGAATGTACACTTTCCCCGCGCAGGCGAGAATTCAGATCTTGAGCGGGAGCACGGTCCTCTATACGAGCTCGGTCATCGACGAGGTCATGAATTCGGATGCGTACACCTATTCCGCTTCGAGCAACAGCTTTTACCCAATGACAATCAGAGGGGACCTTCACGTTCTGCCAGTCGCAAGTCGGGGATTTCAAGACGCCCTGAGAACAGTATGTCAAGAAAGCTATGTCAAGTATAGCTACGAGGGCGACGCCATCGAAACCAAATCGCGTCTGGGATCCGGATGGGTCTACTCCCAGGCCGGATACGACATGTACGGGAACCAGCTTTGGGCCGCCGATCAGACGGGCAGAATGACCGTGAACGAATATTCGTCGTCCAATTACAACACTTATCCCATCGCAACCAGATACGGAGGTCGCCAGGATGTATTCGATTTCGACACGAGCTGGCAATCATATGCAAGCGCGTCGTGGCTCAACGCCAAATACACGACGGCGAATTACTATTCGTCTAACCAATCATTGCAAACTGAATTCTATCAAGCACCGGGTTTCCCGGCGGACACCGGCAATTCCTACATATGGAAGGAGTACAAGGTCAATCCGATTGCCAACCTGAGTGTCAGGTTCTACGTTAATCATTTTTGGCACGACCATGCTACTGGTGAAACCCTCGACGCGGGGATACGAATAAGGCTCTACAACTCAGGCGGCAGCAACTACAAGACCTATGAGTATTGGATAGCATCCTGGAGCGGAATAAACGACTATAGGACTGGTTATTCGAACGTCAAGGTGATTTATAGCGCCTCCGCCCCTCCACTCGGGGTATGGACAACCTTGATCCTGAATCCTTCATCGACCACAACCGGATTCGGTATCGACTGGTCGAATTGCGACAAGGTCAGGTTCGAGTTCTACACTAACACCACCAAGGCAAGCGGCGACCATTTAAAAATATACTACGATGATTTCGCATACGACGATTTCGCCTCAACTGGGATAATTAACAGTAGGACTGTCTACACTTACAATAACCCGAACGGGACCCTGGCGTCCGTCAGAGATCCCTGCGGGAACGTCACCAGCTACGTCTACGACAATCTCGGCCGTGTCAAGAAGATAGTCTACCCGGATTCGACGAACACGACTTACATCTACGACGACGCTGCCAACAAGGTGACGGTTCTGGACGAACTCAATCAGAAGACGGTGTCATACTACGATACCATCGGGAGACAATACAAGACCGAGAGGTACGGCACTGGTTCGACCATGTACTCGAGAGAATTGATGACATATAACTGGCTAGACAAAGTCGCGACCCAGACGAATGCGCGGGGATACACCTACACGATGTCGTATGATTGCCTCGGCAGACTGATCAAAGTGACCGACCCCAACGGCTCCGTCAGCACGGTCTCGTATGACATGATCTCCAACACGGTCAACTACACGGATGCGATCGGCCATTCGACCGTCAAGGTTTTTGACATTCTCGGCCGGCTGAACTCAACCAGGGAATACTATTCCCCCTCGGCCTACTACACCACCTTGAACGCGTACGACGCCGTCGGAAACCTCCTGACCGTAAAGACATCCAACGGGCAGGTCACACGCATGGCCTACGATTCGCTGAACAGATTGACGAGCACCACTTATCCCGACACGTATTCCGAATCTGCGACCTATGACGAAGCCGGAAGACCCGTCACGAAGACAGGTAGGGATGGCATAACGTCGAGCTTCTACTACGATACTTCGGGACGCCTCCTCCGCCTCGTGAACCCGAGCGACACGATTAGCTACACCTACAACGCGGTCGGCCAGGAGATGAAAGTGAAGAACTCCCTGGTCACGATCAGCTACGCGTACGATGTGAGAGGGAGGCTGAAATCCGTATATGAGCCGCTTGAAACTGCAGGCGCCACATATTTCACATACGACAAGGCAGGAAATCTGAAGACGCTGAAATACCCCAATTCCGTGCTCATAACCTACAATTATGATAAGTATAACAGGCCCACCCAGGTCGTCTACAGCGGGATAACGTTGCTCACATTCACCTACAACCTGGATGATTCGGAAGCGACCTGTACCGACGAATATGGCTTCGTGACGACCTACACTTACGACAACCTCGGGCGTACGACTAGGATCTTGACGATGGATGGAGGGACGACGGTCCTCAGCCTGACTTACTCCTACGACCGGGTCGGCAACGTCAGGTCCATCAACGCCGAGAATTACACCTACGACTGGTTGAACAGGCTCACTAGGGCGGTCGGCCCGTGGGGGACGATATTATACGGGTACGACTCGGTCGGTAACCAGCTCTGGAAGAACGAGAACTCCGTCAACATAACCTACCAGTATGGCGCATACAACAAGCTCATCTCCAACTCCACTGGTGGTAATGTTCTCTACAGCTTCGCCTACAACAGGTACGGGGACTTGATCTGGAAGAACGCCTCGACGATCAGATGGAACTACGTCTTCAACTCGATGCACCAGCTCACCCAGGTCGTGAAATGGACTCAATCTGGAGGATCCGTAACGGTCGGAACATATTCCTATGACGGCGCCGGCGCGAGGGCGCGCGTCAAAGACGGGACCACCTACACTAATTCCTTCTACTATCTCGGCCACGACCCGATCTACTCCCATCTGGACAGGGATCTCTACTGCTACGTGTATGTCAACGGCCGCCTGAGGGCGGATATTAACGGCAATTCCGAGGATTTCTACTTCTCCGACATCCTCGGCGGCGTCCGCTCGATCTACTGGGACGGCGCTCTGAAATATAAGGTCCAGAGCTACAAGCCCTTCGGCGGCGCCTATGGAGTGACGGACTCCTTCTCCGGGGCCTACAAGCAGAGGTTCAAGTTCGCCGGGGAGATAAACGACGAGAAGGCGGGACTCTACTACCTATCTGCGAGGTACTACGACCCCGACCTGGGGCGGTTCCTGTCGCTCGACCCGAAGCTCGGGAAGCTGTCGGTGCCGCAGACGCTGAATCGATATGTCTACTGCGCGAACAACCCGCTGAACAGAATAGATCCGACCGGGGAGTTCTGGAACATATTGATCGGCGCGGTCGCGGGCGCTATCATCGGCGGAGTCATTGCAGCCGTTACCGGCGGGGACGTCCTCGCCGGCGTCGCCGGAGGTCTTGTCGGCGGGGCCATCGCGGGGGCGACTTGCGGCGCGAGCCTGCTAGTGACAGGAGCCGTGTACGGCGCCACTTCATCCTTCACCAGCACGATGATCGAGACCAGAGGCGACATCGGCGCTTCTCTCACATCTGCAGCGATCGGAGGGATAATCGGCGGGATAACCGGGGGCGTCGCGTCAAAGATCGGCACAGCGTTTTCGAAAATTGCTGCTGGAAAGATTGCAAGTAAATATGGTGGTAATGTAATAAAAGTCTTAAAAGGGGATACTTTTTCGAGAACATTCAATATGGAGGCAAATAATGCATTCGGAAAATCCGGTGGGGTTGGTTTCTTTGCAAAAGGAAACACTCTCTTTAAGAATTTTGGATCCACGAAAGATATTGAAGATCTCACGGGGCCACTCTTCTCAAAGGCAAATGGATACTCACCAAATGCGGCTGGGATGTTTGAAGCCAGAGGCAATTTCTACGCTGTTGAGAGATCAAGTCAATTGGGTGGAGGTACCATTGGATCAGAGATAATATCCCCAACATGGGCAAGCAAAATATTCTTGAGGATGAGTGAAATTGCGATGTTTGGATCTTGATCCACCATAATAATCTGAAAAGGTCAGATAAGAACTTGGAGGGTAAATCAATCGTCAGAAAAAGAGACTTATCCTCTTGAGTATATTGTGTCATTGAAGGAGACGGAAGAAATGGGACTCACATATGGGGTAAAAGCGGTACAATCTTCAGAATCTGGAAGAGCACATAAGAAGGTATTAGGGATTTATCCAAATCTTTTAGCTGAGATTGCGAATGCGCCAGGACCAAGCCCGTGGTATCAACGAAGACATGACCAAATATCCTGGGGTCCGGATGAACAATTGTACTGGAGAGAAGCACCTGAGAAGGATTTTGAATCCTCATGTCTTCTTCTGACGCGAAAAACAGAATCAGTCATTGGAATCATTCGTAGAAATGTAATCATCAGACAATTGAATAAGACAAGATTATTGATTACCTTCCAGACAGGAGATGTTCTATCCGATCTTCGGAATGATACCGCTAATGCACTTGACATGTCTATCATAGGAATTAATGACATTCAAGAAATCGATGAACCAATTATTGCATTCGAAAGAATGAGAAAAGAGGGAAAGCGGTTTCTTATCGAGGGAGCATCCGTTGATGCTCACCAAATTATGCCGATGAGGCGATTGACTCAGGGTAATCACAGGTTCGATTTTGCCCAAGAATTCACTTCAATTAATGAAATATTGGAATTTTCGCTTTTTGAATCTGGAAAACGTCCTTATGATATCGCTCTTTTCATCATTCATCCGATGAAGAATGAAGTTGAAGTGATACCTCAGGATTGGTTTAATGGACATTATGATGAGCCCTATCAGGGTCCGGATCGAGCAATCAGAGATCCCATAACGGGAAGGATTTTCCTCAGAGGTACGAGAATTGGCTACATAGTCCTGGACGAATCCTCTCACGATATTGATGGGCTTGTACCTTTAGCTGACAATGATTATCCTTGATTGATATTCAAGAAATTGCTGCCAATCTTTTAAAAAAACATAACTATTTCTTGAGAAAGCGAAGACCGTCGAAGGCGCGACGACCACCGAGTACGTCTACAGCGGCCACGACCCGATATGCGACAAGTCCGGCAGCGCATACACCGACTACGTCTACCTCAACGGGCGCCTCAAGCTGAAGATGACCGGCACCAACAGCTACTGGTACGTCGACGACGCGCTCGGGAGCACGAGGCTCGTCTACAAGGGCAGCACGAAGGTCTTCTCGGTGACGACGTACAAGCCGTTCGGCATCGCGTACGGCGCGTCCGGGACGGAGAAGTTCACCTACGCGGGAGAGATGATGGATTCGCCGTCGGGGCTGTTCTATCTGTCCGCAAGGTACTACGATCCGAATGTCGGGCGGTTCGTGTCGATGGACCCGAAGCTCGGGAAGCTGTCGGTGCCGCAGACGCTCGACAGGTACGCATACTGCGCGAACAACCCCATCAACAGGGTCGACCCGACCGGGGAGTTCTGGAACATATTGATCGGCGCGGTCGCGGGCGCTATCATCGGCGGAGTCATTGCAGCCGTTACCGGCGGGGACGTCCTCGCCGGCGTCGCCGGAGGCCTTGTCGGCGGGGCCATCGCGGGGTTGACTTGTGGCGCTAGCCTGATGGTGACGGGCGCCGTGTACGGCGCCACTTCATCATTCACAAGCACGATGATCGAGACGAGAGGCGACATCGGCGCTTCTCTGACGTCCGCAGTAATTGGAGGCGCACTTGGCGGGATAACCGCGGGCATCGCGTCAAAGGCCGCCCCGGCGCTTTCGAAAATCGGTTCATCATTTGCCACCAAAGCCGGCAATCTTCTCGGAAAGATCGGCAATAAATTCGGTAGCAAGATGACGAGCGGGATCATGGGTCCGGTGCCTGGGAAGGGCGCATTCGGATTGAAGACGATATTCAAGCACGACTTCCTCCCTGATGGTTCGTTGAAGTTCGGATACCCTGCGCCTGAGATTTCACTTGGCAATTTTATGCGTTTGACTGAAAATCCTTCATTTTATCAGCCCTCCTCATCATTTTTCTCGAAAGAGGCATTGATAAATGCCGTTAAATGGGGTTCGGGGCTCTTTGAAGGATCGAGTTTGCTCAAGGCCGCTTTCGATCAAATGGAAAAGCAATCTGATGTGCCTACATTCACATATTAGCGCAATGTATATTAAATACCTAGGAGTTGAAAATATTGCCTGAGGAAAGTGTCTACATTCCTGATAGGTTAAAAAGATTGAAAGGGCTGGACGCAGAGAGCATTGTCAAAGAGATTTTTGGTTACTTAAGAAATGAACTCGAAGGGGCTTATTATTATGGGGGAGGACAGTTTCTAGATTATTCGGCAGAGTCCCTTCAGATAGTTGATAAGAACAACATCATTGAGGATGCTAAAAATTATCCGGACTGGGATATACGATATTGCTTGGCAATGGTCTGCGCTCAAGAGGGGAGCTACTTCGGAGAAGTCATATTGCGCAATCTCGGAGGGAAATGGAAATATTGCGGAGAGCTACGGTTCTTCCTATACAAAGTCTTGATTAATCTCGGTTTTCCTTTTGATCCTTCGGTAGGTATAGTTCTAAGAAAATGTGGTATTGATCTCGACGGTAGATTCATACCAGTAATCAGAATCGCAAAGCTCAGGCTGAGAAAGAACAAGAGAGTCAAATCTCTCCACGAAGTCTACGAGAAGATCCGCACGACAGGCGACTGGAAATGATGATGGTTGCTGAGGCGATTTGTGCGATATGCTGATTTGTCAGACAAAGAAGAATCAATTTTTCACTTCATTTTACCGATCGTTCCCTGCAATAATCAGAGAATTTGTTGAGAATATTCTTGTGAAGCCAGTAAGGAAATTATTCAACTAAATATCACACTAAACGACATTTTAGATATGTATAAATAACAGAGGATTCAATATAGCCGCTCGCATCTGACAAAACGTCAGACGCAAAGGATGGGATGACCGTGTGGTCAAAGCGCAAAAAGAACCCGGCCATGTCGACGACTGAGATCATCGAGTGGATGCAGAAGCACACGATAGGTGACCTGAAGGAAATTGCATCCAGGGCAGAAATGAATGGAGAGGACGCAGCCCCGGTGAAGCGCCTTCTCACGGATCTCGAGCAGCTCGAGGCGGAAACGCTTGGAGCAAACGAAATGGGCTCGATTTCCTTGGCAATGGACGAAATGCGCTTTACGCCACGATGAGCGCAGGGAACTCAGCGAAAACTCTGGTGGACAAGGAACGCGGACGGTGAACAAATGAAACCAAAGACAAAGAAAGAAGTGCAGGCATACAGGGGCCATGCGATCGAGAGGTTCGAGATGGACTCGACACCTCTAGAGATCCCAGAGGAGCATGGCACGAGCGCAACATACGAGTGCGGCGTCTCGATACTCGAGGAGAAGGAGGCTGTATAGCCTATCTCGCGATAACGCCATAACCCCCCAAACAAGCAAAACCCCAAAAGTCGGAAGGGACCTGACGGGAACACCTGTAAGAAGTGCAGGTGCCGGGATTTGAACCCGGGCCGTTGGCTCTCTTCCGACCCCCAACACATTCTCCGGAGGCCAGATGGAAGGCCAAAATCCTGACCAGCTAGATTACACCTGCTTCTTCAGACACAAAACTGAGAGAGACAGCAAAATCGACGACACAAACAATCATGTCGTAATCTTCGGGCTGTTCGCTGTAAGGCGATCCATCCTGAACTTCTCCATTTTGCTTCCCAACTCATGAGTTGACATCCGATTATTACTGAGATAATTACTCAGTATTTCAATAATCTCCTTGGGAAGCCCGCCCTCGATCTCGACAACAGGCGGTTCCAAGAAGCCCAGTGGTCCATTCGGAAGACATTCCTCCTGCTCTGCAAATATGTCTTCGAGCTGGGGGGAGTCATACCAATCCTTATCTCCTGACGAGGGGATGAAAGAGATAAAGAGGCTTTATCCATCATTAAAACAGGAAAAAATTATCACAAAAAGGATAATTTTCTGTGCAAAATCGATTTACTAGCCTTTTTCGATTTTCGCAATACCGATTCGATAGATTTATCATCTGAATCTTGTATGTTCCCCTCATAATATCGGATTTTTTTGGGGAAAATCCGGTAGGGGAGTCTCGCAGAAGCCCTGCGCCAGGGTCTTCTGTTGTACCAGCGGCGCCGCGTGAACCTACCGGAGGAATGGAGGAATGGAAGAGGCAACCAATTCAGCGAAGAAAGAGAGAGTAATAATCGCACTCGCTATTACGGCTATTTTTTTGAGTACAGGTTTCCTTGCGATTTATGTCAATGACAAACCTGTCGCAGAAGCCGGTCCAGATCAAATTGTCGAAGTCGGTGAATCAGTGCAATTCGACGGCAGCCAATCGTGGGGAGCGAGTATATATTATTGGAATTTCAGAGACAACGGGTGGGGTGAATACGGTCCGTTTCAAACTCATATTTTTAAAACCGAAGGAATCTACGACGTCGGGTTAATTGTTGACGGAGTCAATGGAAAGCAAGATTTGGATACGGTACGAGTATATGTGAGGAACACCCCTCCAATCGCTGAGGCCGGTCCGGAAACTACTGTCAATGAAGATCAACTTGTGAATTTTGATGGAAGCGATTCGATGGATAGTGCTTCTGATATCGACAATCTCACATACGAATGGTTTTTTGGCGATGGTACAAGTGCTGAAGGCAAATGCGTGCAGCACAGATATTCAAAATCTGGTCAATATGTCACGTTGCTCACTGTACGGGATGATCAAGGGGCCATTGGTCGTGATACGAGAAATATTACCATTTTGAACAGCGTTCCTTCTGTGAGCATATCCGATATTACAATCGATGAAGGGTCTGTCGCAATAATCTCAGCAAATGGCAACGATACATCTTCGGATAGACCCAATCTCAGATATTATTGGGATAACGACCGATTTGGACAGAAAACCGTCTATCAGTTCGATGATGACGGAATATTTTATCCAACAATCACCGTAATGGATGACGATGACGCAACTAATAACACCATTGGAAAAATCGTCGTCAATAACGTGCCACCGGTTGTCGGGATATCCAAATTGTATGTCAATGCAAGTATTACCCTTCGAGCTTCGGGCGAAAAGTGGCATGACCTCCAGTTTTGCATGTACGAGAATGGAGTTCCAATTCAGAATCTTACAGTCTACCGCATTCCCGGCGGACCAAATGAACAAGAAGTGACAATTTCAAAATTCTCATTTGATCTTACTTCTTATTATTCTGTATTGATTTCATACACGCCAGAGAACGACCCAATCAACGGTCAGATTCAGGGAGCCACTCCGAGCTGGTTATTTTTCAAATTTGAAGACAACTCATCAGAAACACTTTCGCATGTTTTCAATTATGAACAGAACGATAGTTGGAATTGGAAAGTGTTCCCGACAGCCATCTTCGGCAGCCATGATTTAACGTTTGAAATATTCTCATTCGATCCAGGATCCGACGACATTACTACAATTTGGGATTTTGGAGACGGAACTATTAATTCAATCCAATATTACTCATCAAATGCGCCTACGTATTTCAGATCACTTATTAAACATACATATTTCCAACATGGAAATATGACATTCAAGGTTACTGCTTTCGATGATGATGGTGGTGCCAATTGTTTTACAACGCAAATACTACTCAATGCAACAATGCTGCACATAGAAAATGTCGCTCCGAAATTGACCATACTCCTTGAATCCAATGCCGCGGTCGAGGACTCAGAAATTCGATTCTTTGTTAGAGCAGAGGATAATGGACTTGCCAATGAGGGAACAAATCTCAGTTACGAATGGCAGTTCGGTGATGGTTCGTTTTCTTGTGAACGAATTGCAACACATTCATACGCATTTTCCGGAAAATATCCCATCGTTATCCGCGCTACAGATGGGCAGAATACTTCGGGGATTGATTTTTGTTGGATCGAAATCTCGAACCTACCTCCAAACAATGTAAGGATACTGACGAACAATCAATCGCTGGAGGATAGGACATTCGCAATCGAAGGAATCGCAGATGATACATTCTCAGATGTAAGTATGCTTTCGTATTATTGGGACTTCGGAGACGGTTCGATAGGATATGGAAAACTCCAGAATCATGCCTATTTTGGCGTTGGAACTTACGACATTATACTTGTGGTAATGGATGACGAAGGTTTGGCGAATTCCACATTTTCAAGGATTTCGATTTATTCCGAAAAACCAACAGCCTACATATCATCAAGAATCATCTACGGCTCAGATTCGGCTATATTATTGACCGGCTATGGTGACGATTCACCTTCAGACATTCAGAATCTGGTCTATGAATGGGATTTTGGAAACAATGACTTGCAGACAGGTCAAACGATAAGTCATTCCTTCCCTGGAGCTGGCATATTCTCCCTGACACTGACGGTAACAGATTCTCACGGAGACTCGGGCTTGAATACGACCACAGTCATGATATCCATCGACAGTGATGGTGACGGTCTATCGGATACAGATGAAGTCGCTATCTGGTCTACGGATCCACATAGATATGATTCGGATGGAGACGATATCATTGATTACTGGGAGATTTACACCTATAATACTGATCCAACGAAATATGATTCCGACGATGATGGTCTAAATGATTGGTATGAGATTACCTATCTGGGTTACTCGGTCGATACGGATGACGATGATCTGAACAATACACTCGATTGGGATTCGGATGATGATGGAATCCGAGATGGAAATGATTCTGACCCACTCATATTCAACGCCCCAAATGGTCAAGAATACGCCTCTGTGACTTCGAGACATAACTTGAGTGGCACCGGATTCGATGTCACCGTAGCCATAACATACTCTAATGGCCCAGGTTCTAGGCCGAATATTTCTCTCTCATCTATTCAAGGAATTAATGGAGCCGGAATGAGTCCGACGTTTGAGATTTCAACTTCCTGGCAAGATTCATTCGATGCCTACATTATGATCAAGTATCCAATCGGTCTGATAGATAATGCAACGGAATCGAGACTTGTTCTAATCGGATATGACGAATGGCAAATTCTGAATGAAACGGGCATCAATACCATCGGTCATTATGCATGGGCGATGGTCAGAAATCAGTTCCTCTCTGCATACCAAATAGCTGATTCAGCGAGGATGGACAGTGATAATGATAATCTGACCGATATCGTAGAACTTTCGACTTTCTCTCCGATCAAGAATTTCAATTTTGATGAATTCGTCCCATGGTTTAGGTCAATTATGTTCCCAAAAGAAATCATTGATCGGGAATGGTCCAATCGGAATTGGAGAAGTTCGAACCATTGGTTTTTGGCGGAAGCACCTGATAATCCATATGATTGGCAAAGAACTAGATCGGTGGAGTTTCACTCCTACCCCTTTTCATACGGGATCTGGAATGTCGACTTTGATCCTGAATATCCTTGGAGTACTATTGATTCTCCTTTTGTCTATTTCTCTGGAGATAGACATGCAACATTAAAGATTCAATTTTGGGAATACTCCAACCTAACGAATGAATCTGGAAATCAAACTATGTTCGTCAATTGTCAATTGTTCCAGAGCATTACTAATGGATTTCTGGATATTGAAAGCACGCTTGAGATTCCCTCGAGCCCAAATCATTGGACTCTAATCGAAATGACGTTCGGACCGATGAATTTCCATGATACAAATATGCAGCTGTCCTTCACGGCGAACTTCACAAACAAATCGAGTTTTCTATTTATTGACGACGTTCAATTCTTAGTTTCCCTCGATCCTCAAAACAATGACACAGATGGAGACGGATTGATTGATGGCGACGAGATCCAAAAATTCAGAACAAACCCAAGCAATCCTGATTCGGACGGAGACAATCTCACCGATCGAGAAGAAATCAAAGGAACCTATGGCAATGTGACAGACCCACTTCGACCCGATACCGATCTCGATGGCCTAGCTGATGATTTTGAGATCAAGGGTTTGAGTACTCGGGCAGATTGGGACTTCATAACGGACCCAACCCTTTTTGATACTGACGGTGACGGGCTCTCAGATGGACTCGAATATCAATTGGGTACGGATCCGTTGGATCCCTTGGGTGATAAAGATGGCGATAATCTGACCGATGTCTATGAAATCAACATAATCAGCGGATATGATCTCGACTACAACGCTCACGACACCGACGGCGATGGACTATGGGATGATTTCGAGCTTAATCTCGTGCCCCGAGTGACTGATCCGACTAACCCCGATACTGATGGCGATGGCGCCTCCGATGGTCAGGAATACTATGCAGGAACGCTCATCGGACCGAGTTGGGATAGAGACGTAGATAGCATAACGAATGCCGATGAGCTGAATGCCACCTACGGGTATGTGACCGACCCCGACGATTGGGATACGGACAACGACGGTCTGGGCGATAAAACCGAACAATATCATAAACGTGGCGGATTCTATACAAATCCTCAGCTATGGGACACCGATGGCGATGGCCTAAATGACAGGGAAGAAGGGTCGCCCGGTGCCGATCGGTTGACGACAAACCCAAATGATCCAGACATGGATGATGATGGTTTAACCGACGGTGAAGAGTTCATCGGTTGGATCACCTGCATAATCAAGGACCCTTCGGCATACATCGCTCTCTTAACCTGCCTTGAAGGCCAGGGAGGAGCGAACGTCGGGGATTTGATGATCAGATACCATGTGACCTCTCATCCTTGGTACCCTGATACCGACTTCGACGGTCTGCGTGACCTTGGTGAAATGCTCAACTGTTCCGATCCGAGAAATCCCAATACCGATGACGATGGCTATTACGACGGCGAATCGATTTATCAGGACAATTCATCTGAGCAGGAGGATCCATCACTCTTCGAATTCTTTTCACCGATTGTTAATGGATGGGCAGTGAAATATCCATTTGATTTCAACATCTATGTAGACTGGACGGTTTGGGATAGAAGCGGTATCCTTACCGTAGAAGTGTATGCAAGTGATTCAATATTGGGGGATTCACTGATAGATTCCCGCAATTATTCTGATTGGTACAATGACGGATACCGATTTTCATATTGCGGTGGGCACTGCTCATGGTTCCTTCCAATTTGGGCGGCATATACCCCGGATAACATCTGGATAAGAGCGACTGACATCTATGGAAATGTCAGAGAAATCACCATAGTACAGACCCCAAGCCTACTCATGGATATTGCAAAACTCTTCGCACAGATACCGATAATCGGCTCCCGATTGGGCGGGCAAATGGTTGGGATGTTGCAGTGTTTCCAGGATTTCGTATTTGACATAGTCTATCTACTTACACACCTGGGAGATGCATGCAATGCAATATCTGAACTCTTCAATGTTATGATGAAGGAAGGAATCATCAATGCAACGATATTGATGATTAAAGGGATGATCGCGGATCTCGAAGCAAAGCAAAATCGATCCAATCCATATTGGAATCACCCTGATCAAGAATTCGATAATCTGACCTTCAAAATCAATTGGTATCTGGGCTACATCGGAGGAATGATAATCCTTTCGGGGGCCGCAACGTGCAAAGCGGCTCCGACGATAAAGGGTCTTCTGATCGGGCTCAAAAATTCCATTCCCAAGCTCTCTTCCATAATGGATCGATTGATTGAGGGGGCTACCGATCTCCTTAAGTTCACTAAAGCCAGTCTCGCAAAGGCGGCTCTAGCGGCATCACGAGCTTTAGAACGCTTTTTTGGTCTATCCGATGAGATTTCACCTGGACTGATGAGTCTATGGGTCGATCGCGGTTTCTCATTCCCAGTCTCGATATGGCGCGTTAGTAATACAATGGGAGACGTCTTTGAAGACTTGACACAAACACAGAGATCATTATCGTTTATTGCGTCACACGCCCACGATATTGATATCGTAGGGGTAAATGCAAAATTCAAGTTTTGGTTTGGAACTGGGGTGGAGTACGCTGAGAGGCTTGAAGAAACAGCAGGGTGTCGCGTAGTCTTTACCCCAACGGAATATGCTGAGTGGTTGACTCAGAATGTAATAAAATATAATGGAAGATACTACGTGACAGAACTCCGAGTGGCTTATAGGGATGTTCTTATTCCAAACGTTGAAAGAATCGATGAAAAAATCTGGTACGTCACCGAGCGTGGAGAATGGCGTGTTGCAACGGATATCGATATCTTTGGTAAGATTGATCCGATAACTGGGAAGAGAACACTTTATAGCGTGAAGGACGGCGATAATATTGATAATGTAATTGATAGTCTTGATAAAGATTTGTGGGATACGAAGACGGATATGCCCCATCTTACCTCATTGGAATGGTATCATCAAGCACATCCAAATGCGAAAATAGTCCTCTATGTGCATAAAGGATTCGTGACCGATATTCAGGATTGGCTATCGACCAGATTTACATTTAAGGTGGATGTGATGCCTATCTACGGGACATAATGATGTCAGTGTTATTCGCATGATCGGAATCTGATATTTACTAGTCACATTGAATATCTAAACGTTCATTAAAATCCTTTAATGTTCGAAGATGGTTATGCCCAAATAGCCGAATAAGTATCTGAGAGTAGGTGAGCCCTCTTGTCTGCATCATTCAATTTAGAATTCTACATACAAAAAAAACCGATTGACCGGAACATCCTGGAATCCGTATTCTTAGCACTTAAGAGAAACAACATGAAATATGGCCATTTCATTGCAAGGCGATTGGATCGTCTTCATCATCCTCTCCAATTAGACCCATCTCTTCCTGAGAGCGAAGCTATTGAAGCGATAATAAAGAAGGAAGACGGCATTTTCTTCTCCATCGGACACGAAAGTGGAAGTTTTGGCATGGGAATTTATTCCAACGGTTATCCAGGTTCAATTCTACAATCAAAGAAGCTCAAAGAAAGTAATGAAGGAACTATTTCCTATGGTCGTGTTCGTTTGGAGTGGGAAATGCTTGAGCAGGAACATGATCTTCAATCATTCACTGTTACTATGAAAATCGCTCCTGACCTCTATAACGCTCTGCGTCCCATTTACGGTTTCTCCTACTTTGAGCTTTTTGGATCCGAATATTACAACCTAATTCCTACCGAAACGAATATCTTTTTAAATGGTCCAAAGGACTTATTCGATATCAATCTGTGGAACCCTGGAATCGTAACCAAAATCGACTTGAGCAGGCTGAAGAAAGAGACATCCCTCTCAATCATGGAACTGAAAGATGGAGGAGTGTTCATCCATATTTCGCCTGAAACTTTCATGTCAGGAGATCGGAAGGAGCTTATCAAAGCAGAACAGATCTTAGGATGGTACCGCAAGGACCGTCGCGAAACTCGCATCTTCTAACGTTAAGAATATTTTGATAACGTTTTTCATTTGAGGGGCTTTGAATAAAGGCTACTATATCCTATCCCAAGAATTCACACACGACATCTTAGAAAGTGTGATTTCTAATTCCAGCATTCTCTTCCTTTGCAGTAAAGTAACCCTACCTCTTCGATCGACGGATGATTAGGCCAGTTGCTATAAGGAAAACGATTGGAATAATTATATCATTAAATTCCGGGATAGGGAATGTGAATGTTGTAAGAGGGAAGTAATCTTTTGAATTCGCTCCGCCTGAAATGTTGTAGGGGAGATCAACTATTCCGAACGGGGCAACATTATCTGGAGTCGTCCAATCATCCCAGAAATTCCCAAATCCTGATGAGGAATTCCATTTACTATTTACCCCGGCATCATAAGCCTGAATGTGCAAAAGACTAAATGCGGATGTTGCGCCATTATTATGGGCGAAGGAATTATTCCAGATTCTATTATTGAATCCGGAGAAGATATTGATTCCATATTTCGTACTATTCTCGATTCTATTTTCAGATATGTTGTTGTTGCTAGCAAAACCAAAATAAATCCCATATTCGGAGTTATTCGAGATCCCATTCGCGCAGATATTGTTCAAGTTCGATGAAAGTAGGGAAACGCCACGCGAATCTCTAGAGCAATTATTGTTGGAAATCGTGTTCTCATTGGAATACGACATCTGAATGCCTATGAAATCATTCGAACAGGTGTTGTCAGTGACTAAATTCTTCGATGAAGTGTAGAGATATACTCCCCGGTAGTTGTTGGAGCAATTCAGGCGCGATACGGTGATGTTTGTGCAATAAGCGAGCTCAATGCCGATGGAGGCATTGGTAAGCTCTTGATTTTCAACCGTGGAATTCTTACAATTCGCCAAAATGACTTGACCTGCACCGGATGGCACTACGAATCCTTCCTGGTCCTTATAGTAGCGCAGCGGCTTTCCGTTCACGGTGTTTGAAGTATCTATGGAATGAGAGTTATACTGTGGAATGGGGTTCCCAGTGATGAGCATCCCATTATTGATCATGGAGTTGCTTGAAACTGTTGCGTTTATGCTCTGATCCAGATAGATTCCATAAGCAACACTATCGGTGCAGATATTTCTTTGGACGACTGTATAATCTGAAGCAAAAACATGTATCCCCCTATCGTTTTCGATGCAAGTATTGTTAATTATTTTATTGGTGTGACTGTACGTGGATAGGAAAATGCCGACAGAATTGCCTTGACATGTACTGGAATTGACTTCATTATCGCTGCTGTATGAGAACAGGAAAATACCGTATTGATTCCAGGAACAATTGTTTCTCAGTAATCTGTTATCATCCGATCCAGACACTTCTATTCCGACATACGAGTTTGAAAGGCACGTGTTGTTTTCGATTACGTTGTTGTTCGCTTCCTTGAGAACAATGCCGATATAATTATTCGAACAGGTGCTGTTGGATACGTTTACTCCGGAACAATAAGCTATCTCAATGCCTATGCCAGCTTCACTCAAGTTTTGGTATTCAATAATCATGTTCGTACAATTGGCTATCAGGATTTGCCCTGCACCAATGGGTACAGTGACCCCGGTCTGATTGGCATAGTAATAAATTGGTTTCCCGTTCGCGATATTGGACGTATTAATCTTTTGACAGCAATAATTATCCTTATTCTCGCCCCAGATTGCAATGCCACCATTAATCATTTTGTTGTTAGATAACGTGGTGCCCAGACAGCCATTGATATTCATTGCATACCATGAACTGTTCGTTAAATTGTTGTAGGAAATCATATTGTTATTTGAAGAAAGAAGGAAGATGCCGTTTACATTGTCGTAGCAAGTATTGTTTGAGATATCGCTATTATTCGAAAAGTACATTCTAATGGCCCAATAATCGTTCCAGCAGGTGTTGTTTGCGACACTAACTCCTACTGAACGCTCGACATAAACTGCATTATTTGAATTGTTGCAACAGGAATTGTTCTTCACGATTCCGTCAGTACAATGATAGAGATAGATTGCATTTGTTGATCCAGTGCCTTCGTAGATTAGACAGTCTTGAATAATAAACGAGACATTGGCATATCTGATCTCAATACCATTCTTCGAAGAAGCGTTGATCTCCCATTTTTCTATGATGTATGGATCCGGATCTGTCCCACTTCCTCTGACAATGCCTGTTGAGGCATTTGGACCTGCAAAACCAATATCGCCCTTTATTGAAATGGGGGCATGAGGGGTATACACTAGGACTGTTGAGCGGGTAGGAGAGTCTTCCGGAGAGTCCGCCATCAAATTGATTTCAATCGAGATCAATATTAAAGAAAGCATCATGGATGCAATTATGATGGCTGTGTAAACCTTGACTCTCCTAGAGTAATCTGGTTCTGACCAAAAATTTTTCCCCTGATTGAGGTCAGGTAATCGATCCTTTCTATACAATTTCCACACCCACTCTGTCTCTGAAATCGAATCAAGCAGTATTTTAGGATATTGATTAATTGAAGAAACGAGTGTAATAGGTACATAGACAACATCAGTGGTACGATTGCCTGCCATCCATTGGTCTGTGTCTGCAGCCCCATCAATCGCCGCCAATCCCATCAAGTTTCCTGCGGCCAATCCTCTTTATGCTCCTAATTGTTGCTCAGCCATTTCCTTCCGAAAATCGTATTTGCTTTTATACCCAAAAGTGCTAATTGCCAGTAATTTTGATGCTAATATCTCTGCCCGCGTTACTGTTTTGAAGAGAGATTAAAAAAAAGCTTGAAAGGGGTTTGAGGACACGGCAATGCTATTAGTTTCATGACAGGCCAGTATAGTTTGTACCGACGATTTCGGCTGTTTAAAACTGATTGATGCTCAAATAGATTTCCTTATCGCCTCTAGGTGTCACAGCGCAAGGGGCTACTGGTTGATCGCTTGTCTGACCTTGCTCTCCTTCTCGCGCACTGCCGAGAGCCTCTCGATGACCTTCTGAGCGGTCCCCTGATCCGCTGCCTCGTGCAGCACGCCTTCGAGTATGTCCGAGAGTCCAGAGGCACGGCCGAGGAAGTTCTCGAACTTCAGCCGCGCGCTCGTGAAACTATCGAGCTGCTTGACCGCGAACGAGCCATAGGTCTTCT
>Ga0315284_10002378_pt1 | contig 26955 bp, 25 predicted proteins | sample YL17G09_16_MG_FD_203696 | JGI IMG/M metagenome (GOLD analysis project Ga0315284, IMG submission 203696) | Sediment microbial communities from Yellowstone Lake, YNP, Wyoming, USA - YL17G09_16 | ecosystem: Environmental > Aquatic > Freshwater > Lake > Sediment | place: USA: Wyoming | collected...
TCAAACCGTATATGTCTTTTTCGAAACAGAGACAGGTTCTCTTCTGGTAATGAGATTCCATTTCCTGAGGAGTTCGGACGCTGCGATATGGCGACTCATCTAGCCGAGGAATATTGAACTGGCATTTACGAATCGCATCATTCTGAATAAAGTACTAATACAAACCATTTCGTACGTTCTTTATTGGAGATGAGGGGAATCTCCATATGTCGTTCTGTCCGAGATGTGGAAACGAAGTCCGCGAAGATTGGGAGTTCTGTTCGCATTGTGGAAAAAGCCTGAGGACGGTGTGTGCTGGATGCGGCAAGACTGCTATTGGAGGCATCTCGTACTGTCCTTATTGCGGGCGCATGCTGGAGCAGCCAGCGCAGCAGCAATTCGCCGCACCCCCACCTCCAGTCGTTAGTGAGCAGAAGGACTCTTTCGGCAGCCTCTATCCCCTTCTCATGCTCGGAATAGTTTTCATTGTCGCCGGGCTTCTCTTTCCCTTATGCATAATACTTGGAGTGATAATCCTCATACTGTGGCTGATAATCGGAGTCTTGAGCTGACCCTGATCCTAGGGGGTGCTCGTAAGATCTGAAGCGTTTATTGGATTCTCAACGGGTTTTAAAATATCGAGATACATCCTGTTCCGTCCTTATGCCCTGGATGATACTGCGTCTAAGCTTTGTTATCGTATCTGATAATTGGCTGGTAGGGAGTTTTATGTTGGCTCCTCATCAGAACTCTGTCGACTCATGGCGTCTCCTACCGATACAAAGTCCACTTGGAGAATGGGCGAATGCTAGCAATCGCCCATCTTTTCGTGGTGATGCTGGTCATCAGGCAACTTGACCTTGATAGAAACGAAGCAATGGTAGGAATGCTCTTTGGAGTCTTCATCGACTTCGATCATTTGCTCGGAATCCCGAACTATGTCAATGCCCATGGTGTCAACGGTCTTACGAATACAGAGTCACTGCTAAGCTCGGGCATTCAGTGGAAGTCGATCCTTCACAGTCCAATCGCGATCATGATAGTCGCCCCAGCATCCATGGCTTTCAGATTCGCGGTCCCTCTGTCCTTTTGGGGAATTCACGTTCTCATGGACGCAATCCAAATCGAGTATCTCGGCCTCGCTTCGGCAGTGGAAATCGTATTCATCGCCCTACTTTTCCTGGCTCTTATGTGGACTGAATTTCGCGTCTTCAAGATGCAACATCAATGCCTCGAGAATTCGGCCAGGAGCTTTGCTTCCTGGGAGGTGAAAAGGATGACCTGGATCTTGAACAGTGTGAACCCGATCAGCACGAACAAAACCTCAGGCAGTTCTGCCTAGACCTCTTTGAGAAGCTTGATCAACGCTTCGGTGTATTCTGTCGTTCCATACTCACCACCGACATCCATTGTCCTGATCCCCCTCTCAAGGCCGAGGCGGATGGCCCTCTCAATTCTTGTCGCCTGTCCTTTTTCTCCGAGATATTGCAGCATCATTGCGGACGATAGCATGGCCGCAATGGGATTTGCGATATCCTTGCCAGCAATGTCCGGCGCTGAACCGTGGGAAGGCTCAAAGATCGCATATTTGTCACCGACATTTCCAGAGGGACCGAACCCCAGACCACCGATGAGTGCTGCAGCCTCATCCGAGATTATGTCCCCGTAGAGATTCAATGTAACGATGCAATCGAAGTCTTTCGGCTTCAGAACAAGGGCCGCGGCAGCGGCATCGACCAGCATTTCCTTGACTTCTAGCCCCTGTCCCTCGACCTCCTCGAAGAAGATCCTTCTGAATAGGCCATCGGACTTCTGCAATGCGTTCGCCTTATGCACACAGGTTATTCGTTTCCTCCCTTCGCTCTTACAGAGATCGACAGCTCGTCTCACGATCCTTCTGCTTGCCTTCTCGCTCACTCTACGCTCGAGCGTGACTCCATCGGCGTCCTCGTGTTCCACGCCCGTGTACATCCCCTCGGTGTTCTCCCTTACGATCACCATGTCTAGATCCACCAATCCTACCGACGGATGGAGGCGTTTTACCGGACGCAGGTTCGCATATAGGTCGAAGTGCTTTCTCAGATAGAGTATGCAGGATCTTTGTTTCTGGTCGAGAGGGGTGGTCACGGCTCCGAACAGGCAGGCGTCGCTTCGTTCAAGAGCCTCCATTGTCGCCTTAGGTATGAAATGACCTGTCCTCTTTGAACACTCAAGGCCCATTTTTGCCTCGGTGAACTCCAAGCTGACGTCCAGATTCTCAAGTATCCTGACGGCAGCTGACACGACCTCAGGACCGATACCATCTCCGCCAATGAGAACTACCTTCTTCAATGTCACACCTTCATGCGTTCTAGTAAACTAGCAACAATGATTGGCAGAGTCAGTGTAGCGTCCCCTTCTACGGTTATCTGGTCGGCTGAGGCTTTGACCTTTCCCCACGACACCGCCTCTCGAACCCTTGCACCGGAGAGACTGCCATCGTACTCCTCAGCGGTCGTCAGATAGACCGCGTGATCCAGACCATTGCGGAATTGGTTCCACCAGATGACATGGTGCTTCGATATCCCCCCGCCGATGACGATCGCCCCTGTCTCACTGGCCTCAAAGACGATATCGGAAAGGTCCTGCTCGTCCTTGAAAAGGTCGATCCTGAGATCCCTGTGCGTCTGCCAGTACATCCATAGTTGGCTTCCAAAGGACCCGTCCGTGATTCCCGGGATGAACACGGGAACTTCGTTTTCATGGCACCAATATAAGAGTGAATTTTCATCCTCCATCCTTGATCCGACTTCGTCGATGAGATCTTTGGTAGATATCGAGTTCTTGCCCGTCAGTATCTCTTCGAACATCGGAGCGAGTCTCTTCTCTAGGATGAGGCCGTAGCTTTCATCCGGAACCAAGACGTTCCCAAGTCTGCTGATGTTGTTCTTTCTAAGTCCTGCATCATCCATGAAGAAGTCTCCATGGTAGTAGTCCTTCCAGGAGCGGGCAAGATCGTGATCAAGAGTCCCACAGGTCGTGATCACTACGTCCACGAGTTTTCTCTTGACAAGTTCGACGAGGACCCCTCTGGTTCCGGTCGCCATGATACACGCGGGGAATGAAAGAAAGACAGTACAGGTCTCGTTCCTGACCATCCCTTCGATGATATCTACGGCGTCGGCGATTTTCCTCCCGGTGAAACCTCCTGATTCTTTCAGCTGTCTCATCAATGAATCCACGGTCATCGGCGTCTCTATCTTGAGGTCCTTGACAACCCTTCCCTTTACCATATGCTCATCTCTTGCTCAACGATTTCGACAGAGTCCAAACAGTTGCGCATAGAAAAACATTCGGATAGACCAATCGCATTGGGGGAAAGAGTGGGTTTGCAAAGGCGGACGGCATGACATCTCTCTGCATTCACACAATCACGATCACATCAGAATGTCGTTCGACCCTTTGGAAAAGTGTGGTCACCAAGGGGTTTGACGAGAAATAGGCAACGGATTCATGATTGATCTCCCAAGAACGATTGCATTTTCGTCAAGTGTTCAGATTCCAGTCATAAGTGCTCATGTAACGAGGTCTTGATGCTTCGTGGACATTGCTTTCTTTCATTGTCCAGTCTCAGATCTGTAGAAAAACCTAAGTAGGCTCATCATTTACAGAAATCGAGATCCCTTTGAAAAAAGTAAAGGCCGCAAAGTTGTCGATCGCGAGCAACTCGTGCCTCGTAGCGATGAAGCTGGTAGCGGGCCTTATGATGTTCTCCATTAGTGTGCTTTCGGAGGCCATCCACTCGATGATGGACCTCATAGCGGCGATTGTGGCCAACTACTCTGTAGGCAAGGCCGTTCAGCCTCCAGACACAGAGCACGCGTACGGTCACGGGAAGTACGAGAACGTGGCAGGTGTGGTAGAGGCTCTGCTCATCATCTTTGCCGCAGCGATCATAATATTCGAGTCCATTATGAAAATCATCTCAGGATCCGAGGTCGGATTCCTTATGGTGGGCATAGTCATCATGGGAATTTCTACGGTGGTCAACTTCTTCGTTTCCAGATATCTTTCCAAGATCGCGGAGGAGGAGGACTCAATCGCCCTCAAGGCCGACTCGATGCATCTGAAGACCGACGTGATGACATCCTTTGGGGTCTTCATTGGTCTCGTCGTGATAAATTTTACTGGCCTGAAGATTCTTGACCCTTTGATTGCGATCATCGTCGCTGTACTGATTCTGAAAGCAGCATACAATCTGACAAAGGAATCTAGCAAGGGGTTGGTCGACGAGAAGCTGCCTCCCGAAGAAGAAATGGTCGTCAAGAACGTCCTGCTGGAGCACTTGCCAGAGTTCGTTGCTTATCACAAGCTTCGGACGAGAAAGGGAGGGGACCAGAGGTTTATCGATCTTCACCTTGTAATGAAGGCCGACACCAGCGTCGAAGACTCTCACAAGGTCGCAGATCATCTGGAACGCGAGATTAAAAAGAGACTACCTCATGCGAGCGTTCTCATTCACGTGGAGCCTTGCGACCCAAGCAAGTGTCCCATCAACGAACAGAATGTAATAATCGACATAGAGGACAGGAAAAACTGACAACACTGTCTAGATTCAATTGAGTTGGTGAACCAAACCGGCTTGGATTCTAACATTCTAGATATATATCAGGTAATGCTTTGTTGGCTCGTTGCCCGACGCTAGACGATTGGCCGTTTATCTGGGCGCGTTCATAGGCCCCTTGTCCGGAAATGCGGTTCTTGCGCTCGTTCCGACACTGAAAGGTGAGTTCAACAGTACGGCTCCAGAGGTTCTAGTATCGATTTCGTTCTTCATGATACCCTTTGCCTTCTTCACTCTATTCTCTGGAACCATTTCTGACTTGTACGACCGAAAGAAGACCGTAATGGCCGGATTCGCCATCTACGCATTCGGGAGCCTGCTATGTGCATCTAGCACTGATCTCAACACATTCCTTCTGTCGAGAATCGTTCAAGGATTAGGATATGGTTTTGTCAATCCCGTTCTTGTTGCGATTCTCGGAGACATAGTGCCTCACGAACAGCGGGGGAAGGCGATGGGCTATCTGGGAGCTGCCACGACCACCGGCATCGCCCTGGGACCTTTTGTCGCTGGATTCATAGCGATTGTCGACTGGCGTTTGGTGTTCGTCATGATCGCGGCTCTCGCATTACTGGTAGGAGCGTTCTTCTCGCTGACTTTCAAGGGGGTGGTTTTCGAGAAAGTCGACGCGAGGTCCACCTCTCTCCTCAGAAGTCTTGGTGGGGCGGCGAAGCACAAGAGCGTTGCTTTGCTTTCACTCGCTGGCTTCTTGACGTTCATGTGCTACGTCGCCACGCTCTCCTTCATATCAGACACACTTTCAATTTCTCCCTTATCCTTGTCAGAGAGCAATATCGGCATAGTCATGGCAACAACAGGAGTCGCAGGGATTGTGGCCGCGCCAATCGGAGGAAAGATGGTGGACCGTATCGGCAGGTTTGCAACGGCCGCTCTTGGGTTCACTATTATGATTCTGGCGTTTGCTCTCCTCTCCTTTTCGTCGTCCGTTGGTCATCATGCTGGTTCGCTGGCCGTCTTGGGAGTGGGAACTGCGATAACCTGGTCAGCACTCTTGACCCTGACGGTCGAGGTCCTTCCAAAGCAGCGGGGTACAACCTCGTCGCTTTTCAATGGGGCGCGATTCTTTGGATATGCGCTCGCCCCTCTCATCTTCGCCCCGATGTACGCATCCTTGGGAATGCGCTCGATCTATTACTCAAGCATCATTCTGGCCACTGGCGCTATGATCGTGACGTGGCTCGTGAAGTCGAATCATCGTGGACCTTGAAACTTGGAGTCCCAACAAGCGAGTATCTCATGAAGCTGGATGCGCGAGTCAGCATCTGAGAATGAGTTGTCGATGACCTTCCATGATCCGTCTGCAAGGGATAGCACCTTCTTTCTGGTCTTGGTGAGATGTGGGATGTCTTCAAACATCTCCTTCTGCTCCATCCTCGCCGATATTCTCTCGAAGGCGACACTCGGATCGATGTCAACGAGGAGCAATCTGTCTGGCACCGGAAGAAGTCTAGCGAAAAAGCCGTAGCCTATCTTCGCTAGTCTTCCTGGAAGGTACGCTGTCGCCATGAGGTACCGTACGAAGACAACGTTGTCGTATTCGTTAGAGTGTTTCTTCATATGGCGAAACGAGCCGAAGACATCTATGATGAAGAATGTTCCTGCCAGGGCCTGCGTGATGATTCCAGAACCCTGCAACAGTCTTCTCGTCAACCTTCCCAGAGGTCTTGAGGAGGGATGCACATAGATCATCGTCTTCTCTCCCCTTTCTTCGTAGTAGGCTCTGATCCAGTTCGCATGGGTCGTTTTCCCAGATCCATCAATCCCATCGACCACTAGCCAGCGCATACGTCACAACCCCACGAGGACCAGCATTCCAGCAGTCAGGAGCGGGATGACCAGATTGTCGTACTCTCCCGGAGTCAGCAGTTCCACTACTGCCACGAATCCACCAGTGAGTATCGCTGTTCCGAACGCCGATGCGGGGTCGAGCAGAAAAGTCCCAAAGATCCCTTGGTGAGCAAGGTATTGGTAGAACATGAGGACCGCGATCGTAGCGATGAAGGTTGCCGTGAGCACAGTTGCCGTCCCTTCCAGCGTTTTGTTTCTCAGGATCTTCCTCTTTCCGAACCTCCTCCCCACAAGACCTCCCAATCCATCTCCATACGACATCGCCACTATTGCTATCGACGCGATCATTCTTTGATCGAAAAGGAAGAAAGCCAGTATCGTCCATGATATCGCATAATACACTAGTCCGAACCCATGACTCTCCCCGGTCGTCTCTCCAAGAAACGATGTTCGCAGTCGGCGTATCGGCGAGATTGGAGAAACTAGAAGAAGCAGAGGAATGAAGGGCGCGGCAGCAAGAAATGCCATCACATAAGGCGAATCAAACATCCACCAGAATAAAACGATGTTGCCAATCAAGATGTGGAGGACCTTGCGATGGATTCCGCCCGTCGTTCTGCTTTTGATCGATCTTGAAAACAGGACAACTAGGACCACATAACCATAGACCGAGATGAGCCCGGTCAGATCCCCACTGCTCACCATTTTAGAATGGTCAGAGTTGTACGAATATACATTGATTTCGCACCTGGCCATTTGATGCAATCTTCACAGATTCTTTCCAGTTCTGTCTCTGCGACGAAAAATCCCGACGTGGAAGCGTGTTCAGAGAATCGCTCCGACTGCGAATACTAACACCACTGCCAAAGCCACGGAGACCGTCGATGCAATCAATGGAGTTCTGGATCTTGAGAATACTTCTCTTGACAACGCCCTGGATATGATCAGCTTGTTCAGTGAACTTATCATGCATGCGATCATTATCGTTTCCGCCGCAACCCACGGATCGACTTGCCCAGCAACGGTCAATGTTGAGACGGAAGCCACTACCGCCGCAGACGAGATGAATCCTCCTATCGCCGCAACGTAAACCGCCTCGACTCCAATGTACTGTCGAACCAGGATCGTCACCGCTGAAACGATCACGAACATCGCCCCAAACTTAAGGGCGGGGGCGATCGCAAATGGCGACACAACCTTCATTGGCTCCTTACCGTTCTCGTCCACCTTCATCAGGAATCCAAACCCCATGCCAATCGCACTCACGGCCAGGAGCGGCAGCGCGACGACGCTGGCGGTTGAAAGACTCTGGTCGGCGAATACGCAGACCACAAGGTTCCTGATGAACATAGTCGCGTTTGCCAGGACTATCCCTGAGGCGGCTGCCTTGACGACTTCTTTCTTCTCATTCGCTAGGTTGCAGATCGATGCTGTGGCAGCCTCTGAGTTCACAAGACCGCCGAGCAAACCAGAGAATCTCAACCCGCGAGATGGTCCTTTCCATCGAACCACAAGGAATGAGACAAAGGAGATTGACGAAACGAATATGACGATGAGAATTGTCGTGCTGAGGTCCAGTGCGCCTCCCCTTTCGAAGACGGCCAAGGGTCCAGATAATCGAAGTTCCAGAGCTAGCGGGTAAAGAATGAATCCGATCGTGATGAACTCCAGCGCGCCAATGATCTCGCTCTCCGTAAGAAGTTGCGCGAATCTGTGCAGATGCTTCTTCGATATCAGAAGGAACGTTGTGGCTACACTGAGGACGACCGCTTCTAGAATGTGGTCGTATCCTATCAAGACCCCGGCCAGGTACGTGACGAGGAAGGCAAGCGGGGTCGTGAAACCAGGGACCTTCATCTCATACTGCATATAGAGCAGCCCGACTGCGAAGATCGAGATTATGACCATTCCGGCAATGACCAACATATCGAAGGCGGGATCGAGACTCGCCAGGTATGAGATTATGAACCCGCTGACCGAGACCAGCGGGAACGTCCTGATCCCCGCAAGCACGATGTGTTCATCTCTGTGGTGCTCTCGCTCGAGCCCGACTAACGCACCGACCGCAATGGCTATGAGCAGGTCGTAGATGAAGGTGATCTCGTTCGCCAACGCAGGGAATATGCGAGCTAATCGCAGATAATCTTTGTTTATCGGAAGAAAATCAATTCCAGTCTGTGATTCGGTCCCAAGGCTTCGGTAAAACATTTATATAGACATTATAATTACGCCCCAAATTCGAAGCAGGGAGGTTCGCTCATGGACCCGATAATCTACTTCATACCAATCGCGGGCATCGTCGGACTGTTGTTCTCCGGGTACCTTACTTGGAACGTTTTCAAGAGGGACAAGGGAACACCAGAGATGAGGGTCATCGGAGATGCCATACGAGAAGGCGCAATGGCATATCTTGCCCGTCAATACAAGACAATTGCAGTGATAAGTGTCATACTTACCCTCGTGATCTCGGTCGGAATCAGGGTTGAAGTCGGCGTGGCTTTCATTCTCGGAGCCTTCTTCTCCGCCTTGTCGGGTTACATCGGGATGTATGTCTCGGTCAACTCTAACATCAGAACGGCTAGCGGAGCCCGAAGATCATTGAACGAAGCGCTGGTCATCTCATTCAGGGGAGGTGCCGTTTCGGGGCTCGCTGTCGTATCTCTGAGTCTTCTTGGGGTCGCAGGGGTTGTTTTCCTATACGACTACCTCTTCGGGCTCAAGGACGCACTCTTCTACGCGGTCGGATATGCCTTCGGTGCGAGCTTCGCTGCCCTTTTCGCTCAGCTCGGTGGCGGTATCTATACAAAAGCTGCTGATGTCGGTGCGGACCTTGTAGGTAAGATTGAGGCAGGAATCCCTGAAGACGACCCGCGCAATCCCGCAGTCATCGCCGACCTTGTCGGTGACAACGTTGGGGACTGTGCAGGTAGGGGTGCGGATCTGTTCGAGTCGACCGCTGCAGAGAACATCGGTGCGATGATTCTCGGCCTATCCATCTTCCTTGCGACCGGACAGCAGCACTATGGATGGATATTCTTCCCTCTGGTCATGCGTGCGTTCGGCGTATTCGCAGCCATCGTAGGGATAATGAGCGTCCGCATGAGAAACGAGGACGAGAAGCCGATGGCAGCATTGAATCGCGGATACTATGTTACAAGCATTCTAGCGGCGATATTCCTCTACTTCGTCGTAGACGAGATGCTTGGAAACATCGTCTACTTCTACTGCGGTCTGATCGGAATCGCTCTGAGCATCATAATTGTCTACATAACCCAGTATTATACATCCGGGGAGTGGAGACCGGTAAAGGACATCGCGAAGTCTTCCGAGACTGGCCCTGCGACAAACATAATCACTGGTTTCTCTGTGGGATTGGAAACCGCGGCCATGCCGGTCATTGCCATATGCATTTCTTTGCTTGCGACATACGCTCTCGGTCTCACAGCCGCTCCTGCAGGAGCGGACGCATTCGTCTACGGTCTATACGGCACGGCCGTGGCTACAATGGGTATGCTTGCGACTTGCGCTTTCATTCTGGCCGAGGACACATTTGGACCGATCACAGACAATGCGGGCGGCATAGTCGAAATGTCTGACCAGCCGGAGGAAGTCCGGAAGAGGACTGACAGACTGGATGCGGTCGGGAACACAACAAAAGCGCTCACGAAGGGATACGCGATGGGCTCTGCTGCCTTGGCAGCATTCCTATTGTTCGCAGCCTATTTCGAAGAGGTCGCGAAGCTGATGAACGACAAGCTCAACGCAGTCGCTCCCGGCTCTGGCACCCTTACGCTGGCAGATGTCTTCCATGTCGATATCGCTAGTCCGCCAGTGTTCGTGGGGGCGTTCATAGGAGCTATGCTTGTGTTCCTGTTCGCCTCGCTGGCTATTCGGGCGGTCGGCAAGGCCGCGCACGAGATGATCGCTGAGGTGCGCAGACAGTTCAAGGAGATACCTGGAATTCTCGAGGGCACGGCCAAGCCTGACTACGCAAGGTGCGTCGATATCAGCACGAAGGGTGCGCTCAAGGCAATGGTGCTCCCTGGTATCTTGCCAGTCATCGTGCCCGTCGGATTCGGGTTAATCCTCAGAAACCTCGGATACATCGAGACGGTTCAGGCCGTTGGCGCGCTCCTCATGGTAGGTACGATAACCGGGGTCCTGATGGCCACCCTGATGAACAATGGAGGGGGTGCTTGGGACAATGCGAAGAAGTACATTGAGGCCGGACACCATGGTGGAAAGGGCACACCAGCCCATGCTGCAGCTGTCGTAGGCGATACCGTCGGGGACCCATTCAAGGATACGGCTGGACCTTCATTGCACGTGCTGGTCAAGCTTCTATCTACAGTTACGTTGGTCTTCGCCGCACTTTTCGTCGTGTGATTCGACCTTTTCCCTTTTTCCCTTTTTTCTCTTTCCTTTTCTTTATCCAGTGTTTTTCAATTCATTGTCAATCGGGCTTAAGTTTTATATAAGAGAGGACTCATGCCCAAGTAGTCAAGAGGGCGTTCTAATGTATTTGTTGATGAATCGTGAGAGAGTGGTCAGAATCCCCCCAGATCGACTCGGGGACGATCTCGACAAGGTTGTCAAGGAGCTGACGTGGGAGTCGTTCGAGGGGAAGATCGAGGGAAACGACTCGCTGACCGTTCTCATTCAAAACATCGAACCCGTCGGATTGGGCCGTGTAGTGCACGGCGACGGAGCTGTCTACCAGAAGGTCAAGTTCGAGGCATTAGTATTCCGGCCGCAGCTTCAAGAGGTGGTCGAGGGCACAGTATGCGAGATAATGAAGTTCGGTGCGTTTGTCAGGTTCGGTCCTCTGGACGGATTGCTTCACATCAGCCAGATTATGGATGATAGGATTGACGTCGATACGGACAATCAGAGATTGATAGGCAAGGATACCAAGAGGGATTTGAGAATCGGGGACAAGGTCAGGGCGAGGATAGTTGCCTTGAGCCTGAGCGAAAGGAATCCCAGGGAGAGCAAGATTGGTCTCACTATGAGGCAACCCGGTCTTGGTAAGTTTGAGTGGATCGAAGAGGAGCGGAAGAAAAAGGGGAGTGCCTCATGAAAATTCAGAGGGGATGCAAGCACTGTAGTTACATAACTGAGGAAGACACATGCCCACTCTGTGGAAACCAGACATCCGGAGACTGGCAAGGTTATGTCATCATCGTTGATCATACGAAATCGGAGATAGCCAAAAGGATGGGCATCAATGTCAACGGAAAGTTCGCCCTCAGGGTCAGATGATCTCAGGATACCCCGAAGAGGTTGGGCATTGCCAGATCAAATGAGAGGGCAGCTGCGTATGCCGTTCGGGCAGCTCGTGGTAGAGAGTTATGTGTTTAGGGAGGTCGCTCACTGTCGAAGATTGGTGGCAATCGGCGACGTAGTCTCCTTGACGCTTCTCGAAAAAGACATCCAGCCCGACGTCCTGATATTCGACTATCAGACCAGGAGGGGTAGGATGGATCTTTTGAAATCAAGAGTCGAGAGCATCGACGGAGAAATGGTGGTCGTAAGCAATCCCGCCGGCCGCATAACCCCAGAGCTCGTAGACGAAGCTAGGAAAGCGATGGAACGAAAGGGAAGAACGAAGATTCTAGTCAAAGGTGAAGAGGACCTTGCTGCACTCGTGTGTATCGCCCTCGCTCCCTCGGGAACATGCCTCGTCTACGGTCTCCCGGACAAAGGCATCGTACTAGTCAAGATCAATAAGGATATGTCGAAGAAGGCAAAGTCGCTTATTTACGCAATGGAGGAATTGAATTGAAGGTTGAGATTCAGAGCAAGAAGGAGAACTTGTTGTTGGGACGAAGCGAAGTACTTTTCGAAGTGGACCACGATGGCGAGCCGACTCCAGCAAGGGACGCGTTGAGGTCGAAGCTCGCGGAGCTCATGAATGTTCAGAAAGAGAAGGTCATGATCGACCATCTCAAAACTGAGTATGGCAAGGGCAGAAGTGCTGGCTATGCTAAGGTCTATCTGTCGGTCGATGCGGTCATGTCCCGCGAAAGTAAGCATCAACAGATCCGGCATGGACTGATAGAGAAGCCCAAGGTTCAGAAGAAGGTCAAGTCTTCCAGGCCGGTCGCGTCGGAAAAGAAGCCAGCCGCCACGGAAAAGAAGTGAGGGATGCAACAATGCCAAAGAGAGATTATTACGATATCAAGAACGGTAAGGTCGACAGAAAGCGAAGGCACTGTCCCAAGTGCGGCCAGGGAGTCTTCCTTGGAGAGCATGGGAATCGTATTTCATGCGGAAGATGTGGCTATACCGAGTTCAAGAAAAAGTAGACCAGATTGGTGTCTTAGATACAATTCCTAGATCTAGTCGACGAACCGGCGAATGAGATAGCCCAATGTGCTCCCGACTATCCCTATCTTGATTCCTTCGGCTAGTCCGAATATCGCGGATTTGAAGACCGGATCAGCAATCGGAAAGTCGTGTCCTGAGTACCAAAGTACAAACTGGAACACTAGTGCGATCGGGACGCTTGCGACGAGGCCTACGCCAACGCCAAGCGCAAAGCTGGCGAGTCCGGCCTCGGAGCTCCACGCCACTAGAGTCGTTATCGCTCCCAGTATTCCGACGAAGACAAGATAAGAAGAGGTTCCACCGAAGACCTCTGCGTATTCCTCACTCATGAGAACGGCGGAGACCGCAATCCCTGCAAAGGCTCCAGCTACAAGAACATAGAAGGTGATTCTCTTTGCGTCCCGAATCCTATTCCAGTTTAGGGCAATTACGAGAGCGATCGACTCCAATATCACCTTCAGTCCAACGAAAAACCAGCCTGTCTTGCTTCCGAGAATGATGGCCGTATTGTCGATGATCAAAATGTGGCTAGAATCATAGCCGACGACGACCGTCGCCCCGTAGTCAGTGATGATATTTGCGCATACGTCTCCGACTCTCGCTTCCCAGATTGGAGAATCTCGTTCACCTTTGTATTCTGAGACACTCTCCTTCGTCGAAACAAAGATGCCGCCGACCGCCGTCGGGACCGCATACGATGTCAGGTCTTGTTTCGACACCTTGACAGTGATCGCTTCATCTGAGACCTCAAGTATGTCATTGCCAGACCTTACGAATATTGACTCGATCTGTTTCTGCAATCTCAGGTCAGTGCAGTTACCTGGCAAGTCCTTCTCGATAACCGATCGGGTCGAATCAGACCTATAGACAGACAGTCGCGTCGGGTCAATGCCAGAAAGGACAGCAAGATGGAGGCCAGTGTCGGAAAGGACCATCTCTCTTACCTGCTTGTCAAGTTCATAGATCCTGGTCGGAGTGCTGAGAGCCCGGCGAAAAAAATACACCGAGTTATTGTCCAGGGCTATCGCGAACTCGTGAGTACTCGCCGATCTAGCTGTCGCAACAGTCCTCGTTTCGATATCTCTGGTCCATTCCACGGCTCCATCGGAAGGGATGGAAAGGACGAACAGGTGGGTGCCAGTGTGATTTGTCGACAGGAAAACCAATTGGTCCGGCACGTACCCTTTGGTTGCGTATGTCTCGGTTATCCCGATGAGCGTTATAGAAGCGTTCACATTGATGGAAAAGTCTGGCGTTGTCTGTCCAGGTTGGAAGAAGTGCACGAAATCGTCCTCGGTACTGATCGCGACGGCATCGGTCAGATCACCAATGCACGCTCCCACCGTATTGGCACTCAAATCGTATCTTTGGAATCCTGTTGGTGACGAGACTCGGACGCCATCGTCACACCGAATCAAAAGAGTATGAGAGTAGGACTGTTTGATATCCAATACTCGGAATGAGGTCGTTTGGATTCCTGCGCTTTTGTCTTCGGTTGTGTAGTTTATCGTGTACCAGGTAATCAAGAGATCGGAGATGAGGAGGAGCGCGATTATTGACACGAGTAGAAGCCATTTCCTCTTCCTGATAATCTTCCGAAGCCGAGGCATCATAGACAATATTCTATACTCCTCATATTGTTATTTGTTGCCAGTCTGTCAATTGGGCGAATGACGTTATCACTATCGGGATTTCCAGATGAAATGATTTGGACGAAAATCCATGTCAGTCTAGCTGGGACAAGTTTTATTTTGGACTTCCACCATCCATTGGTCGCGGGCCTGTGGTGTAGCTTGGATATCACAGAGGCCTCCGGTGGCACGTTTCGAATGCCGAAGCAAGCCTCGGACTCGGGTTCGAAATCTCTCTATGAGGGACGAAAATCCCGACAGGCCCGCCATTTCTCCATTATTCGATGTTGATCACCGAGAGAGCAGGTCGAAAACTGTTATATGGGGCAAGTCTCTAACGGCAGATGTATGTTCTTGACTCGGGACGAAGAGACGGTCCTCGATGGGGAGCGGGGCTCTGGTCCTCAGCAGGCTATGGAACTCCTTGTCGCCCTTGGGACGGTATATGACGCCGACCGCCTCATCCCCATAACATCCGCTCACCTCTCAGGTGTCTCTTACAAGACAATAGGGAAGGGGGGATTGTCATTTCTGAATGACATGGCCTCTGATGCTCGAGTCCAAGTCAGAACCACCCTCAACCCTGCTGGCATGGATCTCGAACGCTGGAAGGATATGGGTATCCAGAAGGAATTCGCCGACCGGCAATTGGAGATCATAGACTGCTATGATCGTCTCGGTGTGGAAACGACATGCACTTGCACCCCATACCTCGCTGGTAATCTGCCCCACATTGGTGAATCGATCGCCTGGGCGGAATCGTCCGCGCTCTCCTATGTGAACTCGATCGTAGGAGCTCGAACAAATCGTGAGGGTGGACCTGGGGCCCTGGCCGCCTCGATAGTCGGGAAGACACCAGCCTACGGATTGCATCTCGATTCAAACAGGAAAGCCACCGTGGTCATAGAAGCCGACATCGGCTCTGGAATTCTCAATTACACCCTCCTCGGTCAGGTCGTCGGCAAGAAGGTCGCAAACGCTATCCCCTACTTCAGGAGGATACGGCCAAGCCAGGACGAGATCAAGACCCTTGCGGCGGCAATGGCGGCCTCAGGGGCCGTTGCGATGTTCCATATCGAGAACATGACACCTGAGGCGCATGCAATGGATACGGCAGGACTGGAGACGATCGACATCGGGATTAGGGATATTGCGAGCGCCAGAGATTCTCTGTCGACAGGATCTGACCCTGACCTGATCGCTCTTGGTTGCCCGCATCTCTCTGATGTCGAGATCATTGAACTCGCAGCTGTTCTGAAAGGTAAAAGGAAGAAAAGTGACACGGAGGTCTGGTTCTGCACGTCACGGGCCGTCAGAAGAAGATGCGCGAAGGAGGTTGCGGAGTTGGAACGCTTCGGCAAGGTCTTGTGCGACACTTGCATGATCGTCTCCCCAATCGAAGAGAATCACTTGTGCACTGCCACGAACTCGGCAAAGGCGTGCACCTATCTGCCCACTCTCTGCTCCCAGAAGGTCGTCTGCGCGAGCACCGTGGAGTTGATGGGGATGATCACCTGATCATGCAAGGGAGAGGAATATCGAAAGGTATGGCCGAGGGGGAGATCGTCGCACTTGAGTTTTCATTCAGCTTCCTCGGAGGGGTCGACCAGTCAAGCGGTCTCCTACAGGGGTCGGGTTCTGTAGGTATTGCGGGCAAAGTGTTTGCTTTCACGGAGGGAAAAGGGAGCACGGTCGGGTCGTACACTATGTTGGAGATGAAACGGCGAGGGACCCTTCCCGTCGCGATTCTAAACACGATAGCGGAGCCGATCGTCACTACTGGAGCGGTCATTTGCCGAATACCCCTCGTCGATTCGATCGATGTCTCGGTACTCAGGAATGGGGACAGGGCGATCGTGGACGGAACGCGTGGTGCTGTGGAGATCGAAGGAGTTGAACTGAAAGATGTCGTGACCTGTATCCTGACGAATGGAGACAGGTTCTTGATAATGAAGAGAAGCGAGAAGGTCGGAACGTTCAAAGGCAAGTGGGCAGGGGTCAGCGGATTCGTAGAGGTGGGGGAGGAGCCCATACAGACCGCGGTCAAAGAAATGTCAGAGGAAGTGAATGTGACCGATGCCCGGTTGCTGAAGAAGGCGGCCGCGATTCTCGTTCGGTCTGGAGACATCGTCTGGAAGTTGCATCCTTTCCTGTTTGCAATAGATGATGTCAGGGTGGAGATTGACTGGGAGCACACCGACCACAGATGGATTCTCGCTGAGAACCTGCGTGAATTCGATACGGTTCCAGGTCTTGATAAGGTGATAAGGGCGCTTCTTTCTGCATGAGATTCTTTGACTTCAAAACTCAGGCTACCACTGGTATCCCGCAATTCCTAGAATCTCAGAACGTTACGTCCACTTCCTTCTCCAATAGGTTCAGCTCGTGAGGTTCAAGAGTTGAAGGATTGAGCGCCATGAGCAATACCGCGTTCTTTATCGCGATCTGATCTCTAAAGGACTGGACGAATCTCAACACAGTAAGGAAGTTGTTGTTGGTGATCAGATACTCCAGTCCATCCAGAAGTACAATGCTGCCTTTGCCTGTGTTCGCAGCAGAAATGAACTGCTCAAGCGACACGCTCAGTTTCTCAAGGTCTTTCGGCCTGAGCGTGTTCTCCTTTCCTACGTTGGTGAGCCATATGACTGGGATGTCTCCTATGTTGTGCTTGGCCTTGATCTTGAGCGGATAGTTCCTTGTCACGCAGAAACCCTTCATTCCCTCGGACAGCGCTCTGACAAAGAACGCATAGGCTCTTTCAGCCTTCTCCTCTTTGATCAGGTATGTGAAGGAAGCTTCCAGCTTGTAATCCTCGATGCCATTGGCTTCAGTCTCTTCCTCAGCCTCTCCCTCTTCCAGGATCTCACTCGGGGCATCGGCTCCGCACGACGGGCATTTCAACACGTCGGGCGGGATGTCGGTTCCGCATTTATCGCAAGACACCTGATTTTCGAATCCTCCCGCAAGCGCATATGCTACCACTTTCTCGGCGGTCTTCGCGCCTATCCCCTTCACTCGGCGAATGTCATCCTTGGACGAAGACTCGATTTTCTCGATGCTGTCGAAGCCAGCGTCGTACAGCAGCTCCGCCTTGATTTTGTTCATTCTCGGAATCCTGAGCAGATATGGTATCAACTTCTCCTTTGGCATCGATCCTCCTTTGACCACCAAGTCCTTGCCGCATGACGGGCAGGTCGCAGCACCTTCCTTGAATGGTTTGCCGCACTCAGGGCAGTTCTGTTCGGGACCGATTTCAATCTTGAGCAAGTAATGTGCGATCTTCCTGGCATCATTCTTTGAGACGCCTCTGATGGCGGCGATGGCATCCTCTGAGAGGGACTTGAGATCACTGGGCGACTTGTATCCAGCCTCTACTAGGCTGAGGGCACTATCCCTAGACAATCCCGGTATCGCCGAGAACTGTCCTATCGCCTCTCTTGTATGAAGGGAAGTGACTCCTACTTCGATGCTCTCCCCCTCTACCTCCCAGCTCACCAGACTCTCTCCGCCAGGCTGCTCCGTGAATGTAATGCTTTTTGACCTGGTCTCTTTCGCTATGTGGTCTTTCCAGACTTTGAAGAATTCAATCAACTTCGTCGAGGCCTTCACCTTCGTTGTGATGAACTCCTCGACATCAAGGTCCATGTCCTTCCTCATCTGCTGGATGCGTCTTATTAAATCCCTCGCGAAGCCCTCCGCTTCGATATCCGGGGTCATATGGAAATCGATGTAAATCTCCCCCCCAGAGAACTTGACGCTCGTCACGTCCGAAGGGAGAGAAGTCGTGAAAGATACCATATTCGGTTCTATCTTTATCATCTGGCCCTCTACTCCTAGCGAGTATTCTCCCTTCTCGACGCTATCTTTGATCTGAGCTGCCGGCCTACTCTTAAGGAGGATCGCTATCTTGCTAGACCACTGGCGGTAGACCTTCCCTATTGCGAGGGGATTCGGTATCACGCTGAGTATCATGTCTTTCCAGACTTCATCTGGATTGACGAACTCCACAACTTTGAGGTTTGCCTGTGAAATCAGAACCGTCTCCAGTGTTTTCAATGAATCGAGGGTCTCTCTGGTGTTTGTCTTTACGGCAATTCTTCTCAGCGGCCATCGAAGCTTGACGCCTCTCGACTGTCTCTCTCTCGTGACTATCTCAACAATCTCCTTCACAAGGGACATTGCCCCTTCCAGTCGATCGTCCGCTTTGGTTAGGTCCGGGGCTGGCCAATCAAGCATATGTATCGAGCCTTTAGAACCGTCTATGTTCTGATAGATCTCTTCGGTTATGTGTGGGCAGAATGGAGCCAGAAGCTTTGAAACCGACAAAAGCGACTCATGGAGTACTTTGTAGGCGGCGGTCTTGTCAAGGTCACCTTCCTCCCTCCACATCCTGTCTCTTATGAGGCGCACGTACCATCGTGACAGATCGTCGAGGATGAATTCTTCGAGCGATCTGCACGCCTTGTGAAGCTCGAACGACTCGAGGTGCTTTGCCACCTCATTCTTTAGCTTCTCGTTCCTAGATATCAGCCACTTGTCCTCCGGCCTCAGCACAGAGGCGAGTCCAGAATAGTCAACGGATAGGGGATCAAAGTGATCTATGGACATGTAAGTCGTGGCGAAATTGCAGACATTCCAAAGCACGTTCAGGGTCCGTCGAGCGTTCTTCACTCCTTCGCGCTGGAATGAGATGTCCTCCCAGGGAGCGTTGGCCTTCATCAAGTAGAACCTGAGCGCATCAGCGCCGTGTTCGGTTATGATCTCAGAGGGTTCTATGACGTTCCCTCTGCTCTTCGACATCGGCTGCCCCTGAGGGTCTAGAATCCAACCATGCATGAGCACCGATTCGTAAGGAGCTCTGTCAAATCCAATGCATCCAGCGGCGAGTTGCGAGTAGAACCAGCCGCGTGTCTGATCGTGCGCCTCGGTGATCCACTTGGCCGGCCACCATCTGTCCAACTCCTTCCTCGAACCAGGGAACCCAAGTTGGGCCCATGTCGAAACCCCTGAATCGAACCACACGTCCAGGACGTCCGGGACGCGTTTCATCCTTCCCGAGCATCTATCACATTTCAACGTCACCGCATCGATCCATGGTCGGTGGAGTTCCATGCCCTCTCGGAACCCTTCGGCACCTCGAAGCTCGTTGACCGATCCAACGACCTTCATCTCCCCGCACTGACATTTCCAAATCGGGAGCGGGATGCCCCAGTATCTCTGTCTTGAGATGCACCAGTCTCTGGCGTTGACTGCCCAATCGTATTCTCGAGAGGACCCTGCCCAATCAGGCGTCCATCGGACCTTGTCTATCTCTTCGAGCATCATGTCCCTTATCTGCGTTACCCTCAAGAACCACTGGGAAGTCGTCCGATATATTATGGGTGAATCGCAACGCCAGCAATGACCATATCTGTGCTCCATTGTGTGGTCGTAGAATATCAGTCTCTTCTCCCTCAGAGCCTGCACTATGTCCGCGTTCGCCTTTCTTGCCTGCATGCCTGCGAATTTCTCCCCAACCTCTGGGCCAAACCTGCCAGTCTCATCTACTGGGCAGAAGGCCTCAAGCCCAAACTCCTGCCCGATCTCAAAGTCTTCGGGTCCATGACCGGGAGCTATGTGCACAAGACCTGTGTTCTCAGCCACGACAGTAGACGACGGTATGACACGGTGGGCCCACTTCCCTGTGATCTCTCTCTGATGCGGTACGTCCTCATGGAAAGGGGTCAGGTACTCAATTCCGACAAGGTCATCTCCTTCTATGAGCTCGGATATCTCATATGCATCCCAGTCCGCAAGAGCTCCGACCTCCTCTGCTAGGTCCTCGAGCAATATCACCGTCTCCTTCTCCTTCCCGTCCCTCCGAGAGTAGGTGACCTTCGCATAGGAGAAATCTGGATGCACGGCAACGGCCATGTTTGCCAATAACGTCCATGGAGTGGTAGTCCATATTAAGAGTGAAACACCCTCCTCATCCCGAAGAGGGAACTTGACGTAGATCGAGGGGTCGCTCTCGTCCCAGTACTCGATCTCAGCCTCCGCAAGTGCGGTCTCGCATCTCGGGCACCAAGATAGCACGCGGTTCGCTGACACGAGTAAGCCTTTGTCAAACGCCCGCCTTAATGTCCACCAAGCGGCCTCAACGTACTCGGGTGATATCGTCAGATAAGGGTTCTCCCAATCCATCCACACGCCGAGTTCTTTGAACTGTTCGGTCATGCGTTTCTGAAAGTCGAGGGCGAAGTTCTTGCAAGTGCTCACGAACTTGTCGATTCCATAGTCTTCTATCTCCTTCTTGCTCTTCACCCCTATGGACTGTTCGACCTTGACCTCGATCGGAAGGCCGTGCATATCGTATCCTGGTTGATCTCGAACATTGAAGCGCTGCATTCGCTTGTATCTTATGATAGTGTCCTTCAGGCTCTTGTTCCAGGCCGTACCAAGATGTATGGAACCAGTAGTGTAAGGAGGGCCGTCCACGAAATAGAAATCGGCACCGCTTGAGCGTAGCTCCTTGACCTTCTTATAGATGCTGTTCCGGATCCAATTTTCCTGTATCTTCTTCTCGAGCTCTGCTGGATTATATGTAGACTGGACCTGCTTTATCATCGCCGTCCCTAATGTCCTAATGCATTATTCCCTTCTTATAACTATAGGGCTCTGGCACCTATTCTGATAATGACGTGGACGTCGGTTTGAGCGATCGCGTAGCCGGAAATCGCACACCTCTTCCCGATCTAGAAAGAATCGAGTTTTATTTGTGTGTGTGTCTTGGCACGTTCACTTGCATACTTCTCTTCTATCTTCGTCAGTGCCCCTTCCACCCTTGACGTGGAGAAACCGTGCTCCTCGCACAGGAACTCGATCACCTTTTCTTTGTCGGGCGGTCTCCAGTCAAGCCTATAGTCGTCCGTTTTCTCGTATTCTAGGAAAATGCGTCTCAGTTCTTCGACCCTGGGAATGGCGGTCCAGATTGACTTGAGAGAGGTCTCGACATTCATGTTCTCGCGTATTAGCTTCAATGCTTTCTTCGGTCCGATACCAGGCACACCTGTGTTATAGTCTGTGCCCATCAGAAGGCACAGGTCGACGAGCTGTTCTCTTGTGAGACTGAGGTCATTGAGAACCTTGCTGAGTTCGATCAACTCGATGCTTACTGCTCTATAGTCTGACCTTCCAGGCATCTTGCGTCTTCCCGTCAGGGTCAAGTTCCGCACCAACCTCGGCGCTCCGAAGAGCAACGAGTCAAAGTCCTGGGAAGAAGCGGCCCAAACTGCGCCTTTAGCAGCCATGTAAGCCGCCTGCGCTTCCCCCTCCTCAGGTGCCTGGACCACCGGTATTCCTAGGTAGGTCAGGAGGATCCTGGACGAGTCGATTATCTCACTTGTCATCCTGGAGGACTGGGTAGCTTTAGAGAACGCCTTTCCGTAATCACCTTCTCTAAGAGCATCCTCCCATTCAATCTTCGCCTTGACTCTCCTCTCAGACCTTTCAAGTATAGTCTGTTTCTTCATTTCAGGCGAAACGCCGTCGAAGACGTACGAGGGTCGGATTCCGGCCTCGATCAGGTTAGCATTCCTATAGAGCAAGCCGGCAAGGTGGGAAGTCACCCTTCCCTTAGCATCCATCAGGGGTGTGCCATCAGGCTGTCTTATGGCGGAGAGGAACTGGTATATGGCGTTGTAGGCATCGATCGCCACACTTCTGTCGGTCAGGTCATCAAGTTTGATGACCTCGATCGGAACTATGTCTGAGAGGTTGACACCCATGTCATCATCACATATTGAACCGTTCTCGGATATACTTTCTTGGTGATATCGAGAGCATGCTTAATTACTTAAGATCACATTCTGGCACGATGACCGGGGAATATGGTTTCCAAGGCAAGAAGCCGGTGAGCGAGGGCCAGGTCTATACACTGAAGATAACGGACATCGGTTCCCTAGGGGACGGCATAGCCAAGGTCGAAGGAATGATCGTTTTCGTACCGGACACAAAGATCGGCCAGGAAGTAAGGGTCAAGATAATCAGGATCGTGAGAAGGGCGGCCTTTGGAGAGGTCGTCCAATGAATCTGATGTTCAATCTTTTGTGTAAGGAAGATACAGCACAAGAGTGCCAAAGCCTATCCAAACCAGCAAGGCAACTACCGCAAATACATTCGATCCGAGATAGACAGCCGCAGCGAGAAGCATGAGCGGGAAGACTACTGTTATGAGAATCAGGAAACCCCGGCTTGTGAACCCATTCATCTTGCCACTCAGGGCGGAATGAGAGGAAGCGTTTATGAATCTTTCCCATAGCGAGCTTATGTGTTCGGACACACAGATGTGCTCTTTCATGCGAACTTGTGCCAGTCTGCGATTTCCTTCCGAAGGTCCGGGCAATTGAATAGAGCGCTTCCTGCCGCAAGCACGGTCGCTCCTGCTTCGACCGCCATTCTTCCGGTTTTCGAATTTATGCCTCCGTCGACTTCGATTTCTACGTCCAGCTTATTCGCATCTACATAGTCCCTTGCTTCCCTGATCTTCGACAGGACTTCTGGAATGAACTCCTGCCCTGCAAAACCAGGATAGACGCTCATCACAAGCAATAGGTCTATGTCCCCCATGTGAGGCTCGACCCTTTCAAATGCGGTATCTGGATTAAGAGTCAGTCCCGCTCTCTTTCCAAGCGATCTTATCCTTCTTAGAGCGGGTCGTACATCGTCCGTCGCCTCGATGTGCAGAGTGATTATGTCAGAACCTGCTTCGGCGAATGCCTCCAAGTATTTCTCCGGGTTTAGTATCATCAGATGGACATCGAATGGGATCGAGGAACACTTTCGTGCTTGGCGCACGACGACAGGACCGATGGTGATATTCGGCACGAAGTTACCATCCATCACATCTACATGAATCCAATCTGCGCCAGCACGCTCGAGCCTCCTGATCTCGTCTCCCAGTCTGGAGAAGTCGGCGGACAAGATGGATGGGGCTATCTTGATCATCCAGTTGGTATATTGAATACTCGAATAATAATACTTCGCTGAATCCTCCATCATAGATGAGCAGGTCTGGCACCTAATCGTCCCAAGGTTTAGAAAAGGTTCATAATATGCAAGGAACATGACTGGGAACATGGAAGGAAGACGCGATGCTCCCAATGCGAAAGCATGTGACGTCACCGGTTGCGGAAAGGAATCAGAGCGCTCTGTGTCGGCCAAGCTGGCGACGAGGGCTGGTCTTGAATACGACGATTCTCTGAGAAGGGTCCACTTATGCAAGGACCATTACAGGAGGCTCAAGAAGGAGACGAAGGAGCTCAGGGAGATCGAGTCTCTCGGTCGATGAAAGACCAGAAAAGGTTAAGAGCGGCAAGCATTTTTCGCACATAATGAGAGCCTCCACCATTCAGATGCTTTCAAACGCAGGGCTCGCCGGTGCATCTCTGCTCATCCCTAATCTCGCAAGAGATGAGTTCGGATCAAATGCTGTGGAGATAGGTCTCATCGTCGCCTCGTATAACACTGCGATCTTCGTTTCTTCATATATATTTGGAAGAGCTTCGGACGTTTACGGTCGTCGACTCATTCTTATCGTTGGCCTATTCCTTTCGTCTATCGCATGTCTCATTAACATCTTTGCCTTCGACACTTTCAGTCTAGCAGTTGTCAGAATTCTAGTAGGAATATGTGCTGGAATGTTTCCATCAGCTCTGATAGCATATGTGTATGAATCAAGCCAGAAGATTGGCAAGTTCACTTCGTATGGAAGTCTGGGGTTCGGATTGGGTGTTTTCGTCGCGGGCTTCGTCGGCATATACTATCAGATATTCCTTCTCAGCGCAGCATTGCTCGCAGCCTCATTTGCCATATCGCTGTACCTCCCTTTCGGAAAAGAGACTCTTCACAAGGTTGCAATGTTCCCTCGAACAATAATCAAACGGAACTTTCCAGTCTATTTTTCGGTAATGCTCAGGCATACTGGCGCAAACATGATCTGGGTGACATATCCTTTATTCCTCTCGGACCTAGGGGCCGATCCATTCTTCATTGGGGGAATATACGCCATCAACGCCGTGGGACAATTCTTCGTGATGCAGCTGCTGGACCGATTCAATTCATCAGCCCTTGTCGCCTTCGGTTTCATCTTTTCGGCCATAACGTTCCCTTCATACACTCTGGCGGTGGTCTACTGGCAGATCATTCCGGCTCAGATCGTTCTCGCCGCCGCTTGGTCTTGTCTTTACGTGGGATCAATGAAATACGTGATGGAGAAAAACAAAGAGAAAGGGACCGCGATCGGCATGTTCAATTCAGTACTGGCAATCTCAGCGATCATCGGTGCGGTGCTCGGCGGGGCGATCTCATTCGCATTTGGCTATCACGGTGCAATGTACTTCGCGACCGGACTTGCGGTGCTCGGTCTGGTGATCTTCGCTCTCAGTGACAGCTGGATGAGAAAGAGAATCAGCAAAGGATTTATCCACGGCGACCAATAGATGACACGTGCGGCTCGTATTTCTGGGAACGGGAGGAAGCGTACCTTCTCCGAACAGGAACGTAAGCGCGACAGCTCTTCAGGTAGGATCGGAGATACTATTGTTCGATTGCGGGGAGGGAACGCAGCGTCAATTCATGCTTTCCGATGCCTCATTCATGAAAGTTGAGAAGGTCTTCGTCACTCACTTCCATGCCGATCACTTTCTTGGCATTCCAGGCATGATTCAGTCGATGAACTTCAGCGGGAGAGACAGATCTCTTGAGGTCTACGGTCCACCTGGTATGATCGATATCATGAGGAATCTTCTTCGGGTCGGATACTTCTCCCCGAACTTCGACATACATGTACATGAGGTCACCGGCGGAGAGAAGGTGAAGTTTCCTGGCTACACAGTCGAGGCGGTGGAGGTCGACCACAACGTTCCAGCTCTTGGGTACGTATTCAAGGGGAAGAGCAGACCAGGGTTGTTCAATCCAAAAAGGGCAGAGGAGCTTGGGATTCCCAAGGGCCCTCTTTACAGAACTCTGCAACAGGGCAAGAGCGTGAAAGTGGGGAAGAGGACTGTGACACCAGACATGGTGATGGGGGAGCCAAGGCAAGGAATCAAGATCGCTTTTTCAGGCGACACAAGACCATGCATCAGATTAATTGAGGCGGCGAAAGGTGCCGACATACTCGTGCACGAAGCAATGGCAGATTCCTCGCTGGAGGCGAGAGCTCATGAGTTTGGCCATTCGACGGCCAAGGATGCGGCAATGGTGGCAGCCAAGGCCGAGGTCGTCGCACTCTATCTGAATCACATCAGCAACCGGTACGAGGATGCATCGATACTTGAAAGGGAGGCGCAGGATTTGTTCCCAAGGTCAAAGATTGTGGAGGACCTCACGTCCGTGACTTTGAGGACACGGGACTAGGGATTAGATTGGAGCGATATCCTAGCCCTTTCGGAAAACTGCAAGTAATTGAAATGTCATTCCATAAGCGTATTGCTGGAGACTAGTCAATGGTCAGCATGACCTCAAGGGAACGCATCATCAAGGCCGTCGAAAGGAAAGAGCCGGACCGCACCCCAATAGATTTCGGAGGGGTTGTCGCCGGGATAGTGATTGGACCGCCGCACGGCTACGATGCACTGTGCAGAGAGCTCGGCATTTCAGACCCGGCCGCTCCACTGATCAATACGAGGCTCAACTGTGTTCAGAACGTGGATGAGCGTATTCTTCGAAGGTTCAGGGTCGACACAAGACACGTGAACATCGGAGGTGAACCGTTGAAGGAGCTTCCGAACGGCACCTATAGGGATGCTTGGGGGCTGATACTGAAGCAATCTGGCCTATACAAAAGCATACCGGACGATCTGGCACCGTTGAGGAACTCCTCCACCCCGGATGATATCGAGAACTACCGACACTGGCCGGACCCGAAGAATCCGAACTTTGTGAAAGGGAAGCGTGATGAGGCGAGAAGGATCCACGAGGAGACGGATTACGCGGTCTTCTCCCATCCTGGCTACGCTGGCAGGATATTCCACATGTACGCGGGATTGAGAGGGTTCAGTCAATGGATGATAGACATGAGGCTGGATCCTGAGTTCTACAAGATGTTCGCGAACAAGATCACGGACGTGGCGATAGATGTATGCGAGGCGTTCTACAATGAAGTGGGCGACTACACCGACATCGCCGTCTACTACGACGACATGGGAATGCAAAATGGCGGATTCGTATCGCTGGCTGATTTCAGAGAGTTTGTCAAACCGTTTACTGCCCGCTATATCAGATCAATCAAGAAAATGACCGGTGCCAAGCTGTTCTACCATACCTGTGGATCCGTTTATTCGTATATGAATGACATCATCGAAATGGGCGTTGATATTTTGAACCCGATCCAACCGCTGGCGAACAAAATGGCACCAGAGATACTCAAGTCGGAGTTTGGCGGTCGCATATGCTTTCATGGCGGAATAGACGAGCAGAGGCTATTGCCGTTCGGGTCGAAGAAGGAAGTCGAGAAATCAGTCGCCAAAACCGTCAAGATATTGGCCCCAGGTGGCGGATGGATCATCGCGCCTGCTCACAACATACAACCCGATACACCATCGGAAAATATAGTCGCAATGTATG
>Ga0315284_10002379_pt1 | contig 26939 bp, 22 predicted proteins | sample YL17G09_16_MG_FD_203696 | JGI IMG/M metagenome (GOLD analysis project Ga0315284, IMG submission 203696) | Sediment microbial communities from Yellowstone Lake, YNP, Wyoming, USA - YL17G09_16 | ecosystem: Environmental > Aquatic > Freshwater > Lake > Sediment | place: USA: Wyoming | collected...
CTCGCCTTTTAATGATCTTTATTTTGAGACTGCCGGAATGGAATCGCAAAACGAATATTTTTGTACCCGGCTTTCCCGGCAATGAGTGTCAGTGGATACACTTCCTCCATTGTTATCAGACTGGACTCCGAGGTAAACATTATCACTTTATCTGGATTTTTTGCAAATTCTCTATTTAATACCTGTTCAAAATCTCTATCGGTCGCGTGGGTTCCGGCAATATCGTACTCCCCTTTTTTTATGATATTTATGATGATTTTACCGGTATTGGTCGGCTGACTTGGAGGAGGACCGATATGCATAAATCTTTCGACTGCCTTTCGATCAAAGCCTATACCTTTTACATTGACCTGATGAGCAGTCTCGGCCGCAAGATTAATCTGATTCTCATTTTTGGGAGAGCCAGTGATAATTACATCCACATCATTACTCGGATGTTTGGCCATCTCCGCTTTCAGCACCTGTTTGATAGTTTCGGCAGTTGCATGTGTTCCGGCAATATCATATTCACCATTTTCAATGAGGTTAATTTTAATTGTTGAAGACGAGTTTTGCTGAGGCTGAACGATTGTTTTCTCAACCGATACATTGGAGGTTATTGTATCGGTCTTTTTTATGCAGGACAGCGCAAACCCCAGGATGACGATGCCTCCCAGGAGAACAATCGAGCCTATTGTCATGGGTTTCCAAGAAGTATAGTGAGTATCCATAATTCTCCTGATCCTTTCTTTGATGGTGCTTCTTTTTTCTGAAAAACCGATTCCTCCCCATCCCCAGACCGACTCCCGCAAGGCTTCTTCCATGATGCGCAGAATGCTGAGCGAATATTGTTTTCGGTCACTCCGGAGACGGTGAATAGCGAGGTCGTCGCATACCTCCTCGCGAATTTTCCGGATTTGCCGGTTGGAGTACCAAACCAGCGGGTGGAAAAAATACAACGCCTGAAGAATCATCTGGAGCCGGTTGATCAGGGTGTCATAACGCCGTATATGTATCAGTTCATGAAGAAGAACCGGCTCCAGATCTTCGCAGGACCAGCTTTCGGCAATTCTCAGGGGAAGGAGAATAACAGGACTGAAGACGCCCGCGACTAAGGGGGTCTGGATGGTGTCATCATCCGTGGAAAGCAGGCCCACTGACTGTTTCATTCCCAATTCCCGTCGGAGCCGCTGAAGCAGGTCGCAGAGGTCGGGACGCACCACAGGCGAACAGAAGGCCAGCATCTTTCTTATTTGGAAAAACCGGGCGATGATAAGAAAAAGAATCAAAGCAAGAATTCCCAGCCAAAAAAGGGCGATAATTTGCGGCGCCCCTAAAGTGCTTATTTCACCAAATTTGTTGGAGGCCGGAGACAGGCCGTTTAGATTCTCTGAGGTTAGGAAGACGATATTGTTGATAGGCGGAATCACATCTGCCGAATCGAACGGCAGCTTCAGATCCACCGGTATGCAGAGCCTTACCAGCACAGTGCACCACAGGAAGTAGCGAAAAGAGGAAGAAGCTTTCCGAAAGAAAAGAGCGAGAACCCCGATAAAGGCGATCAGCACGGCAACCTGCCAGCTTACCGCCCAAAGGGTATACCCTATGGCGGCGAACATTGAATCAAGCGGTATCATGGCGTTCCTCTTCTTTCTCCTCGATCAGCTTCCTTAGTTCCTTGAGCTCCTCACGGCTCAGTTTTTCTTTCCGGGCGAAATGCACGAAGAGCGGGGTCATGGAGTGATCGAGCACGGTGCATACAAAAGTCTCAATCTCACGGGCCATCACGGCGGAGCGTGCGACACTAGGAGTATAGAGCCAGATGGGGCCGAATTTCTCGCGGCGGAGATAGCCTTTTTCCACCAGACGGTCGAGCATGGTTTTCACCGTCTGATAGCTCCGCTGTTTCTCACGGAGTGTTTCTTCATAGATGACCCGTGCACTAACCCGGCCCTTTTTCCAGCAGATATTCATAATGTGCCATTCGGTTTTAGAGAGTTCGGGAAGTTTTTTTGGCATTGTTTTCCTCCTGGTTGTTCAGTTGTCTGTATTAATATTATTACATTTGTGGTGTTTGTCAAGAAATTTTTTTAAATAGCAACTCCTCATTTGTTTCATATCATCTCCGGTTGGCCATGATTTACATTTTTTTAATAGACAGGATTGACAAGATTAATAGGAATTTAAAAGTATATTATAATATCATGTAAATCTTGTTAATCCTGTCTTATTTTCTTGTCAATCCTGTCTATATACATAATACTGAGACACAGTCCGCCAATATCCCCCCAAAATTCCCATTTGATACGTCAACCTGTTTTCATATAATTAATAACTGTCCTTTATGCCAATTCATTTAAACTTACACATATCCGACAATGAATGCCAGAATATGATTATGAACCGAAACCATGAAAGGGATTCCCCATGAACCACCAGCATATAAGCATCCGTGTAATCGTATTCGGGCTGTTTCTCGCCCTGTGCGCAATACCGGCTCCTTATTCATTCGCTGCTGATCATACGCCGCAGTTCACCTGGCAGGTCCGAGGAGGTGTTGTGAACGCCGAACAGTGGATATACGACGGCGAGACACCAATCGCCCTGTTTGAGAACCGGACAGTCGAACAGCCCGGCCAGCAGCTTATGTTTTTTAACCGTGTTCCGCGGCCGATTGTGCTGAGAAAGATTAAGCTCACTCCGGACGGTGAGCCCCTCATCGAATGTATCCAGCTCTATTCCAAGGCCGGGGCAATCGTCACCGACTGTCTCGTCGGCCTTGAGGTCGCGGGGCAGGGAACCGATCGGCTCGTCGTGACTTTCGTTACCGAGGATCCATGGAAGGTCATGACTTCCTCACGGACACTTACTGTGACATACGATGCCCGGAGAAAGACGTACATGTATGATTTCCAGGGGAAAATCGTATTCAATAGCCCCGAGTTTTTTAATGGTTCGGGAACAGCGATTGAGTTTTGCGATCCCTGGTTCACCGGATGCCCCGGTCCTGCTGTCGAATTCCCGGGAATGTGGAAGAGGCGCTACCAGACGTTTATATGGGAGGCGGGCGATGGCACGGTTAATACCGCGGCGATCAATCATTTCACGACCAGCTGCAAGTCCGGCGGGCTGAAACGTGATGGTATGTTCCTGACCGCATATGAACCGGACGGCAATCCGGCGATCCAGTTCGTCGGTGAGACTGCCGACAGGTCGAGTGTCAGTATCTGCTGGTGGGGGTACGATTTTCATCTTTCGAGGAATGTGACCCCGGATGAGCTTTTTGCACCGGTGCCAGTTAATTTCCGGATTTTCCAGTGCCCCGGTGATGTTGCGCTGGACCTGCTGAAACAGGGGACGCCGATGGTCCCGGGACCCAAAGAATGGGGCGGCGACTCTGAATTTCCCGTATACGAACGGATTTCGAGCTTCGACAAGGGGATTGGCCTGAATGGATATTTTGATGGGCCGGTCGATCCGTTCCCCTGGACCAGAGAAGGCGACGGGGCTTCGTGGGATAAAACCTCGGGAAGAACCGACAGCTTCAGCATGAAAATATCACGTAAAGACCCCGGTCTGACCCGCTGGCAGACATTCCAGGGGGATGGCGAGGGATATTTCACCGCGCCCTGGAATTCGTGCAAGGGCTTCAGGGTTTCCTGCTGGGTGAAAACCGAGAATGTCACAGGGCGGGGTTCGACAATCGCCCTTCAGTACGAAGTTCCCAATTCGCCCCAGCGTTACCCGGTTGTGACCGCCCGTAAAATCTCCGGTACGAATGGGTGGACGAAGATCGAGGCTGAAATCGGCCCGACACCTCTCGACGGCCCGGAAATCGGATGCCTGATGATCATGCTTCAGCAGGACGGTTCGGGGACGACGTGGTTTGACGATCTTGAAGTGAGTCCGTTACGATAGTTTTTTTGACTTTCAATGATTTTCAACGTTCACAGGAAGAGTGGTATCCGCCGGACAATATTTTTACCTCCTGCGTACCGGCAATTATGGGGAAGCAAAGAAAATGCTGTTCGTCAAATGATAACGATATTCCGGGTGAATGCCGGACACACCGGGCGGCGGCAAGGAGGTCGTACAAATGATAATACGTGTTCTTGTTCCGGTAATAATATCGATTCTGATACTGGTATCGCCGGCATCGGTATGTCCGGCCGAAGTTCACAATCCGCGGTTCACATGGCAGGTACACGGTGGTGTCGTCAATCCGGAGCAGTGGATATACGACGGCGATATCCCCATAGCATTGTTTGAAAACCGGACAGTCGAACAACCGGGGCGGCAACTGCTCTTCTTCAACAGAATCCAGCGCCCCCTCGTGCTCAGAAAGGTCAGGCTCTCACCATCGGGCGAGCCCCTCGTCGACGGCATCCAGCTTTATTGCTCGTGCGGTGACATTGTCACGGAGAAACTGCTGAACCTCGATGTTCAGGGACAGGGGACCGGCCGGCTCGTCGTGACCTTCGTCTCGGGCGACCTTTTCGGGGTGATGACACTACGGCGTGTGCTCACCCTCACCTACGATGGTGCTCGTGAATCGTATGTCTACGATTTTCAGGATGAGCTCACATTCAACAGCCCCGAGTTTTTCAACGGCTCACCGATAGCGGTCGAGTTCTGCGATCCGTGGTTCACAGGCTGCCCGGGCCCTGCGGTCGAATTTACCGGCATGTGGGAAAAGCGGTACCAGTATTTTGTGTATGAGGCCATCAATGGTTCGGTTGTCAAAATCCCGGTCAATCACTTTATCACCTCGCACAAGGGGGGAATGAGGATCACAAGCACTGGCCAGTTTGCAACGGGTGAGGTCCCGGACATGGTTAGTGCCCAGCAGAACGGTATCTGGCTCAGGGAGAATGGGCTGTTCATAGCCGCACATGAGCCGGACGGCAATCCGGCGATCGAGTTTGTCGGCGGAACAGCGCGGCATTCTTCCATCAACATCTGCTGGTGGGGATACGATATCCATCTGTCGAGACAGATAATGCAAGATGAATTGTTTGCTCCGGTTCCGGTTCATTTCCGGGTGTTCGATTGTCCGGATGAGACTGTCGACAGGCTCGTTGCGGCGGGAGCTATCCCGCCCCTCGGCCCGGACGAATGCGGAGGAAAAGACGAGTACCCGGTGTACGAGCGGATATCGAGCTTTGAAAAAGGATTGCGGCTTGACGGGGTATATGATGGCCCGGTGGATCCCTTCTGCTGGGAAAGCAGAGGTGATGGAGCGGTATGGGAGAAAACCTCTGGCAGAACCGGTGACCATTCACTGAAAATTTCGACAACGACTCCGGGACTGACCCGCTGGCAGACTCTCCAGGGCGACGGCGAGGGCTTCTTCGCCGACCCCTGGACGCCCTGCACCGGTTATCGTGTATCCTGTTATGTGAAAACCAATGAAGTCGCCGGCCGCGGCTCGACAATTGCAGTGCAGTATTACGTTCCGCACCCGCCGCAGCTTTTACCGATTCAGGCAGCGCAAAAACTCACCGGCACCCGGGACTGGACAAAGCTCGATATCGAGGTGGGTCCTCCACCTCCATACCCGCCGGTGACCGGAGTGCTGATGATCATGCTTCAGCAGGACGGTTCGGGGACGACGTGGTTCGACGATCTTGAGGTCACGCCGCTCCGGTGACCATGAAAAAGGATTATCTCAGGACGTTGCGCTTCAGCCAGACCATGACAGACTCCGAATACGGGAGGCTGTCACTGCCGGCGAGTTCATCGAGCCTGACCGCCTTTCCCCTCGCATGAGAGACGGCTGTGGCGACATGCGCACGGTGCTGTTCGAGGATTGCCTCGTACGGGCGCGGCGGTGTGCCGGTGACAAAAAAGTCATACAGGGCGGAAAACATCGGCTGAAAAATCATCGGATCGTCGAGGTGCTGCCCCGCGACGAAATCCCTGCTGTCACTGGCTCCGTAAACAATGATGTTGTAAGGTCCCGGCCCGGGGCCGATATGGTTGACCCCGGTGATCGGCGGCTCCCCGTTCCGTGACCGGTAGGTCAGAACACTCACCGCGCAGCCGAGTGACCTGCCCGGGTCGTACCATCGTTTACCATCGCTCCTGATATCTCCCATTTCAATGACGTAATCACCCGAGAAGTATGCACTTTCAATGCCTCCGCCGAGTGCGGCATGAGCGAAGTTGATAGCGTGGGGGAACATCCATTGGAACATAGGCTCGGGGCAGAAGCTCGCATAGCTTTTCACCGGGCCGTTTTCCTGCGCCCACCGTTGAATCTCAGGTATCACTGGCTGAAACTCGAGTGAGGACGCGCTCATAAGCGGCGCATTGTGTTTTCGCGCCAGGCGGACGATTTCCTCCGCGCTTTCAATTGTATCGGTGAACGGGCGGTCGATGAATACGGGTTTTCCGGCTTCCAGGGCAGGACGTGCGAGTTCGAGGCTTCTCCGGTAATCTCCGTGTTCGATAGAGACGACATCCGATTCGGCGACGAGTTCTTCCGGTCTCGCACAGACACGCTCGAATCCTCTCCGGGCGAACCGTGCGGCGACATCCGGATCGTCATCCCAGAATGCGTACGGTATGCACCGGATGCCGTTCTTCACGGTGGCATCGGATCGGGTGAAATGAAGGGCGAAGTTATGGCCTCCCAGCCCGAGCTGCCCGATTTTTATCTCCTTCATATCGGCTAATACCGCCGGAACAGTTTGCGAACCGATGATTCCCGCGATGCCTCCGGCGGCATTTTTGAGAAAAGTGCGTCTTGTGTCCATACATCCCCTCCGCGAGTCATGGTTTTACCCATCTCACCAGTATATTCAATAAATAATCCTGTTACGATGAACAGACGCAGTGACGCCGTGACGGTTAAAGCGTAAACCCGTCCTGGCGTGAAAACCACATATCAGCGGGCGGCCCTGGTAAGCTCCCGTTCATTCCAGATGACAGTGTATGTGACGGAACCCGAAGCCCGCGAGCCCGGTTCGACTATCTGGAGCCCGGATTCCGGGCGGAATCCCCTGTCGTAAAGATTGTGTGCATCTGTCGAGCAGGTCTGGTTTTCGATGCAGAAAAAGTCTCCGCCAGGTGTATAGACGACAACATGGGTGAAATCACTGGTGGCTGTCTGACGGATTTCAAGCCCGGCAGCATCGTACATGAACCGTACGGTGCTTTCCGGCGATGCGCCGAAATACACATCGTCGAGTTTCAGGCGAGAGAGTGGTACCGGCTCCCTGAGGTCGAACTGCGTACCCTGAACCGGTTCAAGGTGTCCGGTCGGTAACTTGTCTACAGCCACCATGTGAGAGGGGATGTCGACCTGGATGCGAACATCGTCCGGTGTCCCGATTACTTTCCAGAACGGGTGGAACCCGATGCCGAAACCGAGCGGTTTGTCGTCGAGATTTTCAACAGTATAGATGATTTTCAGACAGTTTTCCATGAGCGTATATTCAAGGGTGAGCGAATTGCGGAACGGAAATGCGGGGAAACGGGGATTGGTTTCATCGAGCCGGTACCATGTTTTCATGACGACCGCGCCGGGCTTTATTTCAGGCTCCCCGAAGCGCCAGGTCGTATCATCCCTCGCGATGCCGTGCAGCCGTGTGGGTTTGTCGTCACCGGGAAAGGTCATCCGGTATGTCACATTATTGAACCGGTATGTCTGGTTGCGCACCCTGTTCGGGGTCGGATACATCACGGGGATGCCGGTCATACGGTCGAGAAGCGTGTTGATGGCGGCAGGTGCATACACCAGTTCATGTTCACCCGCCGTGAAAGAAAACAGGGTGCTGCCGCCTTCCGGAACGATCCTGACCGACAGGTTTTTTCCGGGTGCCCTATTGTTTTCGGTTGAGAGCCGGACGATATGCCAGCCGGTTTCATAGTCTCTGGTGACCGTATAGGAAAAAACCGGCCGGTGTTCGGTTACGGCGGGTTCATCATCATGTGAACAGCCGGTCAGAAGGCATGCTCCAACCGTAAGAAATACAACAAGAAGCATAGACTCCCCCTTTTCAGATCCACAGTTTTCAGCGGATGTGAAAAACTTGTCAGTAGTAAGGTACCAGTTGACTTTAAAATGGTATTTTGATGTTGGCCAGGCTTAATATAAACTTCAGGAATATCGTTCTGCCAGAGATTTTATCGAAGGGAGACATGAGAAGAACGCCTCGACGAACTCGGGATCAAATTGTTTGCCGCTTTCTTCACGGATGATTGCGAGTACACGGTCTTCATCCCATGCTTCCTTGTATACTCGGCTGGAGGACAGGGCATCATAAACGTCCGAAATAGCGACGATGCGACCGAAAATGGGAATTTCCGTGCCCTTTTTGGGAATCGGATCACCGTTTTCATCGGTTTTGTCGGGAATCGGTTCGCCGTTCATCGGATTCACATAGCCTGGGTAACCTTTGCCATCGAAACGTTCGTGATGATTCAGCGCAACCTCACGGGCTGCGTTGTCAAGGTCCGATGACGGATCCTGGAAAAGCATCGCACCGAACACGGTATGCTGCTTCATGATATTGTACTCCTCTTCGGTGAAACGTGCCGGTTTTTTCAGGATCAGGTCGGAAATCGCCACCTTCCCCACATCATGGAGCATCGCCGCCATGCGAAGGGTGTCTTTGGTTTTGTCCATAATGGTTTGGGACACACTGTTCTTATTTGCCCATGCCTCGTAAATTTCAATCGAGTACCCGGCAACCCTGTTGACATGATTGCCGGTTTCCTTCGGATCGCGGAGCTCAGCCATTTTGATCATCCTGAGGAGGATCGCTCGCGTGAGCTGCGCCCTTTCGAGTGCCGCAGCTGCGTTGTTGGCGAAATAGAGGACATACGGCTCCATGTCTTTTCTGAAGCTGACGGTGTTTTTTTTCTCATCAATTGCGTTGATGAGCTGGAGGACGCCGATGACTTTGCCGATACTCGTTTTCAACGGCACGGTGAGCATCGACTGAGTACGGTAATGAGCGCTTTGGTCGAAACTTCTGTCAAAATGGTATGGTCGAGTTTTAGGGATAAAATATGCGTCTTTGATGATGAGAAACTCGCCGGTACAGGCGACATGTCCGGCAATCGACTGGTGGTTTATGGGGATTGTGAAAGTGCTGTAAATAAGTTTTTCGCCCGGCTTGAGCCTGGAGGAAAACGTATCGTTCTGTGTGTAACTGAACAGGAGCTTGCCATTCTGCTTGATATAGATCGATCCGGCGTCGCAGTTGAAGAATTCCCGTGCGGACGAGAGAATCCTGTCCATCAGGATATCAAGGTCTTTCACCTCCGAGATTTCATTACTCAGCAGAATGAGACTCTTCAGTTTATCCTGTTCGCTTCTTTTCATGATTCACACTATCGGTTTATGAGCCGGTTTTATTCGCCAATAAATTGTACGACAAGTCTCCGCGAACGGTTCCTGATATCGAAATCGACGAAGACAACCTGCTGCCAGGTCCCGAGGGTCAGTCTGCCCGAACAAAAAGGCACTGTCAGGGACGGCCCGAGCAGCGAAGCGCGGATATGAGAATAACCGTTTCCATCACCCCATGTATCGTCGTGATGATACTGTTTCCCGGAAGGAGCGATACGCTCCCACAAATCCTCAAGGTCACGAACAAGACCCGGTTCAAACTCAACCGTGGTCACCCCGCCGGTCGCTCCGGGGACAAAAACAGTCACGACTCCGTTTGTAAAACCGGTTTCTTCGAGCGCTTCGATGAGCTCGGGTGTAATGTTCTTCGATTCCGCGTTGCCGCTGGTTGTTAACTCAATATACCGTGTTATAACCGTCATTGACTGCCGATTGCATGACACGTCGAACTAATCCAGATAATTCATAAACTTTCAGATTATCATAAGTGTTATCACACTCACCCCTTGATCCCCCTCCCGCACACGTGAACGAGGGGGAAGTCTTTCCAGGCCTGTGCTCCCCTTCTATTGCGGGCAAGAGAAGAGGTCAGGGGGATGAGTTTATACATAAAAGAAACAATAAATTCCGCATGAGCCAAGTTAATTAATGAATAGATCGAACTAACTGCCATAAACATATAACGATAGAGTATTCTGAAAGATTAATATAAACAATATAAATAATAAAAGAAAAAAAATAACGGTAAAATTCCCTTAATAGAAAAAATTTATGAGAAAATATTTTGAGGAATATGTGGGTGAAAAACTTTCAAAACCGGTTATGAATGAGATGCATAGCTCACCGACAGATGGTCGCACATAAGGTGCTCCGTAAACTCAATCACGGGCTGACCGGTCTTTGAGCACCGGATTCAACAACGCGGACACTCCGGCAAATACGATAATACCCATGGTGTCGGCGACGAAGTCTCTCCAGTCGGAGTAACGTCCCTGTACAAAATACTGATGAAACTCGTCGAGCGCCGCATACATGATTCCCACAGCGAGGGTAATTATATAAGGTGCGGGTAGTGGCCACGGAAAACGGACCGCGTGGAACAGAAAGATGGCGAACATGCCGAACACGATCATGTGTATGATCTTGTCATCGAAATTGAATCCGAGTTCCGGTAACCTGTACCCGGGTAACGACGACAGGATGAATATGAGCGCTCCGAACAGAATCGCCGGTCCCTTGTGATAGATGACAGGATGCTTTATTTTAAACGCCGTGAACAAGGTGCACCTCTCCTGTTCCGGAAGCGATATATCCTATGATGTGGACTTTTTCTCCGGTTTCCCGGAGGGAGGAGGCAATGCGGTCAACCATATCTTTCCCGACAGTCAATGTCATACCGATACCCATGTTGAACGTCCTGTACTGTTCGGTGGCAGTTAAATTTCCTGCCTCAGTCAGGAATTTGAAAATGGGAAGAGGCTCCCACGCATCGATATCGATAACGGCATCGAGATGCCCCGGAAGGGTCCTGTTGATGTTTTCCGTGAATCCCCCGCCGGTTATATGCGCCATGGCGTGAATGCCGCCGCTCTCCAGAAGGGGAAAGACCGAGGGTCTGTAGGAACGGTGAACAGCCAAAAGAACATCGGCGACCGTGCTGTCGCTCCCGGGAAATGAGTCGTCCGGTCCCAGTCCGGCTGTCTGAAAGACGAGTTTACGGGCGAGCGTATACCCGTTGGTATGAAGCCCGGTCGATGAGAGTCCGAGAATGATGTCGCCCTCGCGAACCCTACCGCCGTCGAGAATAGAACCTTCGCTGACAACGCCGACAATAACTCCGGCGAGATCGTATTCACCCGGTTGATAGAGATCAGGCAGTTCAGCCATTTCGCCGCCGATAAGCGCGCAACTGTTGGCCCTGCAGGCGGATGTGATGCCGGCAATGACAGCCCGGACAACATCGTCGTCATGTTTCGCATAGGCGAGGTAATCGAGAAAAAAGAGGGGCCGTGCTCCCATGACGAGAATATCGTTGCAGCAGTGATTGACCAGGTCCTGACCAACCGTGTCATGACGGCCGGTCATACAGGCGACCTTGAGCTTCGTGCCGACACCATCGGCGGAAGAGACCAGCACCGGATCTTTAAGTGCACCAAAATCGGGCTTGAAAAGACCACCGAACGCTCCAATATCAGTGAGAACCTCGGGACCGAATGTGGAGCGTACCATTTCCCTGATACCGCGTTTGGTCTTCATCGCAGCCGCTATATCAACTCCGGCTTCCTTATAGGCGTCCCGTTCCATGCGGTGTTTCCTTTCATTCGGCTGAAGGTTTGACACAATATATGAAAATGAAACGTCATCTTCAAGTCTCCTTTATGTCAGTGTTCGGTGTGTGGATTTCATGCGCTCTGACAGGTTCTGGCTGAGAGCGTTGTGTCGTGAAAGGAATATTGTGTGTGTCCGGTCCTCGCGGATAAAGAATATCTATTGGAATAATAAGTAATTACAGTTCAGCACGTGAAAAATTACATGATAATTAGAAAATAAAGATTGTAATTTCTTTATAATTGTGGTATACTAATATTGTTAACATCGATCAGATGGAGTTCAAATCAACATTCATGATTCATTTTTTATGGAGGTAGTTGAATTGGCGAGCTTTACAAGTGAACTGATTCCTCATGACGCCCTTGAAAAAATGGCGGAAACACTAAAAGCGGTCGCTCATCCCGTGCGGCTGCAGATTGTCAATATCCTCATGAACGGCGAGCGTTCCGTCGGGGAACTCGTCAAACGACTCGGTACAAAACAGTCTCTGACCTCACAGCAGTTAAGCATTCTGAAATCACGTGGTATTCTCAAGTCTCGCCGTAACGGAAACGTTGTGTTTTATTCCCTCGAAAACAAAGGGATTAAAAACATAATGGCTTCTATCCTGTCCGAGGCCAGTTGAACATGATATTTCCGTGATAGCCCCATGGCCTCCATGGGGCTTTTTTTATTTGATTTCGTCGTGAAATTGCTTGTTGTTGCCTGACGTATTCGTTATCATGTAAGCGAAAAAAACGTCACAGTTTTTTCCGGATGGGCGGACGATTAACTTTTTCTGTGGGTATGCTATGGAGAACTTTGTACATTCCGAGGCGTTGCTCGGGAAGGGTGTCACTGTCGGCCTGGGCTCAATCATCGAGGAAGGCGCCGAGATCGGCGATGGAAGCACGATCGGTCATCATGTCGTCATCCACAAAGGATCGAAAATCGGCGCGGATGTGCGTATCGACGATCATGCAGTGGTCGGGAAGCTCCCCATGGCCGCTAAACGCAGCAAAATGACGCAAACGGGAAGAGTCTTAGAACCGGTCGTTATCGGTAAGGATTCCATCATCGGAACCGCCGCGGTTGTGTATGCGGGCTCGCGGCTCGGCGATGGGGTGCTTATCGCCGACGGTGCGTCGGTTCGTGAAGATGTGACGATCGGTGATTTCACCATTATCGGCCGTAACGCCACAATCGAAAACAGGGTGACCGTCGGCGCGCGGTGCAAGATTCAAACCAACGTCTATATCTGCACGTATTCGGAGATAGGCGACGATTGTTTCATCGCGCCGTGCGTGGCGACATCGAATGACAATTATGCCGGCCGCTGGAAAGAGCGGACGAAATATTACAAGGGTGTGACCGTCGAGAAAGGCGGCAGAATCGCCGTGAACGCGACCATTCTGCCCGGCAGGGTGATTCACTGTGACGGTCTTGCCGCCGCAGGGTCGGTGGTGACGAGGGATGTACCCGTGGGGACGATCGTCTGCGGTAATCCCGCACGGGAATTGCGCAGGGTACCTGACAACCAGTTATTGAAAAACCAGGAGGATTAAGCTGAATGAAGGTACCATTGCTGGATCTAAGGGCGCAGTATGCAACCATACGAGAGGAGATAGAACGGGAAGTCAGGGAGGTGTTTGAAAGCCAGGTTTTCATTCTCGGCCCGAAGGTGAAGGAATTCGAGGATGCCATCGCGGCTTACAGCGGAACGGTGCATGGGATCGGATGCGCTTCGGGAACCGATGCGATTCTTCTTGCACTCCAGGCGCTCGATATCGGCCCCGGTGATGAGGTCATCACGACGCCGTACACGTTTTTTGCAACGAGCGGTTCGATCGCGCGGCTCGGTGCACGGCCTGTGTACTGCGATATCAAACCCGATACCTATAACATCGACCCTGACAGGATAGAAGAGCTGATCACCGAAAAAACAAAGGCGATCCTCGTCGTCCACCTGTACGGTCTCATGGCCGAAATGGGCCGCATTAACGAGATCGCCCGCAGGCATGCCATCCCGGTGATCGAGGATGCTGCACAGGCGATTGGCTCCGGGTGTCCCGAAGGCACATCCGGGTCGCTTGGCCTCATGGGCTGTTTTTCGTTCTTTCCCACAAAGAATCTCGGCGGTGCCGGGGATGGCGGCATGGTGGTGACCAATGACGACGAACTGGCCGGGAAGATCGCTGTCCTTCGTGTCCATGGGTCGAAACCGAAATATTACCACGCATTTATCGGTATCAACTCGCGGCTCGATGTCCTTCAGGCAGTCGTGCTCATGACGAAGCTGAAATACCTTGACGCCTGGTCTGACAGGCGCTGTAAAAACGCACTCATCTACAACCAACTGTTCGCTGACAGGATGTCTGACGGGGCGGTTGTGACTCCGGTCATCCCGGACGGCTACCGCCACATATTCAACCAGTATGTGATCCGTGTCGAAAACCGTGACAATCTCCGTGATTATCTCGGCGAACGGGGAATAGGAAACGAAATCTACTATCCTGTATCCCTTCACCTTCAGGAATGCTTCAGCTATCTCGGGTACAGGAAAGGCGACCTTCCTGTCAGCGAAGAAGCCGCCCGGACAACTCTTGCCCTGCCGATTTACCCGGAGCTTGCCCGCGACATGCAGGAGTATGTCGTCGATACCATCGCCGGGTTCTATCGCTGACATGGAACAGTTTCTGCTCAGGGGAATAAAAGGATGTATGGGAAATTCTTCACCGGGACAGGTGTTATCCGACGCTTCGCGGTGTTGTTCTGTTGTGCGGTATGCACTGCTGCCGGGTTCGATGTACCGAAAGCCGCTGGTGACGACCCGGCGAAAGCCCCCCTTGTCGTCTCGCCGGCTGAGCATGAAGAACTCTTCGGCGCCCGTATCCAGCGGACGATGACTCTGCTTGCGACAAGCACTGAATCGTGCCGAAATCCCGTTAAAATCCTCTTTTACGGGCAGTCTATTACCGAACAGAACTGGACGGAGATGGTGACCGATGAACTCCGGAACCGCTTCCCGTATGCCGATATTACCATTGAAAACCGTGCCATCGGCGGTTTTACCGCGCCGGCGCTCGTCCGGACGTCTGTGCACGATCTGTATCCGTTCTATCCGGACCTGACAGTGTTTCATGTCTACGGCGGCGAAACGACAGGCGAGCTCGAACGAATCATATCAAACATCCGCCGGTATACTACCTCGGAAATACTCGTCTCCACCCACCATATTGCGCAGTTTCATGATCTCGGTACGGCGGAATACCTCAAGCGCCACAGGCAGGATGATGAATCTGCACAGGTCATGCGTTACCTTGCGCAGAAATACGATTGCGAACTGGTTGAAATCCGCGGTGAATGGGCACGGTATCTCGATGACAATGGTCTCGAGCCCAGGGTACTCCTCCAGGACGGCATACACCTTAACGATCAGGGCAACAGGCTCATGGCCGCGCTCGTCGCCCGGCATTTCCGGTACACGACTCTGTTTCATGGTGGCTGGGCCGGTATGGTGCGGACCTATGAGGCATGTCGGTTATCGGATGAAGGGAAGCATGACGAAATCGTGTTTACCGGCGAGCCCTGGAAGATGAATAGCAACACCGTCATCGGGTATTCTCCCGATAGCGCTCTCAGGCTCGAGTTCGATGGCAACCGTGTGGACATCATCGGCGGACCCGCTCCCGGTGAGATGCTCGGGTCAGCCCGGATACTGATCGACGGGACCGCGCCCTCGAATTTCCCGGGGACACGCGAGTTCACCCGCCCGTCCAAGGCTTATGGGACATGGATGCCTGCCATACGACGGATCGATCATCGCGGGAAACTCGTCGATCAGGACTGGACCCTCAAGATTACATCCATCACCGACGATGCCGGGGAGTTTGCTTTCGAGGTGACCGGATCGGTGACAGGGTATGACGGGAGCGGGACGAACGCCGAACTGTTCGTGTCGGATTCGGGACAGGTCCTGATAGACCCGCGCGATTTCATGATCACCTGGGTTCAGGGCTATTTCAAGAAAAAATGTCCCGCTGGATTCGAGGTTACCTGGGGTGTTCAGACCCTGTGCACCGACATCTATAAACCGCGGCCGGTCGAAGATGATTCTCGTCCCGCGATCGTCACCGTGGCACAGGGACTGCCAAACGGCAGGCATCTGCTCGAAATCGTTCCTGAAGGCGACGGCGCTGTCCCCATCCGCGCAGTCAAGATTCATACGCCGCCGCTCAGGTGATGCCGGTGCAGGAAAACACACGGGCTGTCAGATACCGGGGTGCCGCAGGAACATGAAAATCTGTCATTTCACGTCGGTTCATATCCCGTTCGATACGAGAATCCTGTACAAGGAGTGTATGGGGCTGGCTGAGGCCGGTTATGACGTTCATCTCGTTGCCATGCATGATCATGACGAAACGCTCGGGGGTGTCCGGATACATGCTGTTACACCCCGGAAATCCAAGCTGAAACGGATGATATTCGCCACACGGGACGTGTACCGGGCTGCGCGTGCCCTTGACGCGGATATCTATCATTTCCACGATCCGGAGTTGATGGTCTACGGCATGGGTTTGAAACTCAGGGGTAAGAAAGTCATCTGCGACGTTCACGAGGATTTTCCGGATTACATCAGGTACAAGGATTCAATACCCGGGTTTCTGAGGCGGCCGGTTGCATGGTTCACAGGAGTGGTCGAGTGGTTTGCCGCCCGTTTCTATGACTCGGTCATCGTTGTCACCCCGAAAATCTACGGGCGGTTCACGGAGTTGAACGACAATACGGTCATGATCCGCAATTTCCCGTTTCTGTCGGAGCTTGATTCCGGTCGTAACCGTTCGTGGGACGAGCGGTCGGATGCGGTAATTTATGTGGGTTCGCTCACACTGGAACGCGGCGTAAAGGAAATGGTCAAGGCGGTTGAGCGTGCCCGATCGCACAGGCCCGTAAAGTTTGTTCTCGGGGGCAGGTTCCCGGACAGGGCGGTTGAACTTGAGGTCACCGGTATGCCCGGATTCGCAGGCGTCGATTACCGGGGATTCATGAACCGGGATGAAGTGGCGGAAGCTCTCGCCGATGTTAAAGCCGGCCTCGTCGTCCCACTTGACCGGTCATTTCACCGGTTCGGCTATATGACAAAGATTTTCGAATACATGTCGGCGGGCATCCCTGTCATCGCATCGGATTTCCCCCTCTGGCATGCCGTCATCGGTGAAGCCCGGTGCGGCATTCTTGTGGAGCCGGGGAACGTCGAACGTCTGACTGAAGCGATTCTCTCCGTTCTCGATCACCCTGAGGAAGCCCGTGAAATGGGATTGCGCGGTCGGGCCGCCATCGAGAGCGGGTACAACTGGGAGAATGAACGGGGCAAACTGCTGGATGTCTACCGGCGGCTGTCCTCAGGGAAGTAAATCACACCCGTTGATAACACTTTATTGATGATTAATGTCGACTTATGTCGTATACATCTGTTTTTCATATCACCCGAATACTGTATCTGGCTCATTCGTGTCCGTTTCTGGTGTATGGCGTGCATTGTGCAGGCGGTGATTACTGTCCTTACCCGCCGGGGGCTGAAAAACTCTGCTGTTTCTTCTGCCCGCTGTTTGAAGCCTGCCCGGATGAAACCGGGGTATGCACACATTTCACAACGGAAGGGTGATCGTACGGAAGTCACCCTGATCAAGGGTTTTGGAAGGATATTACATTCAATGAATTCACCGGGGAATACAGTATGTTCATTCCTGTGCTGATGCTCGTGATAGGGGGCTATCTGCTCGTCAGGGGGGCTGATCTGCTCATCGACGGCGGTGTCGGTATCGCACTCAAGAGCGGGGTGTCGCATCTCGTTGTTGGGCTGACGGTCGTCGCGTTCGGCACAAGCGCCCCTGAACTGACAGTCAGCCTCACCGCTGCCATTAAAGGATCAGGCGACATCTGCTTCGGGAATGTCGTCGGTTCGAATATAACAAATATTGCGCTGATAGTCGGGCTATCCGCGCTCGTTCAGCCAATCACAGTAAACAGGCAGCTTTTTCGATGGGAACTCCCCTTTCTGATCTTCATATCCGCGTTGACCTGCTATGTCGGCTACAGCATGAACGTCGGGAGGGTTATTGGCATAATTTTCTGTGCCCTGTTCACCTGGTATATCATCCACTGTATGAAAAGCCCGGCTGCAGAGTCCCCGGTTGACGATGAAAAAGCGGGCAAAAGAACATCGGTTCTCATTTTCATTGTCGGATTGGGGGTGATCGGGCTCGGTGCGGGCGGCATGATATTCGTGAACGGTGCCCGTGAAATCGCACGTATGCTCGGTGTCAGCGAGGCGATAATCGGATTGACCGTTGTCGCCCTCGGGACATCCCTGCCCGAGCTTGTGACTTCGGTACTCGCATCGTACAGGGGGCACTCGGACATCTCGCTCGGCAATATCGTCGGGTCTAATATCTTCAACGTGTTGTTCGTGATCGGTGTCACCGCAATCATCAGCCCGTTTTCGATTTCTTCCGACCGGTACCTGACAGTAGTCGGGCTGCCCCTCATGTTCGTCCTGGCGGTTATCCTCATGCCATTCGCCCGTTCCGGAAGAAAGATATCACGGATCGAAGGCGGGATTTTTTTGGCCGTTTATATCGGTTCGCTCGTTCTTGCTGTGATGATGGCAAAGTGACACAAAAAGGTGCGTTTCGGCTTCTCTCACCAATTATCTCACCGTAAAAGACCATTCCCGCGTCCCTGCGTTTCCGACCCTGTCGGTGACCGTTATCCTCACTGTATGGTTTCCGGGCAGAAGGTTGTTATGGAGGCGGTACCTGACACGGTGGGCTTCGTAATCGTATTCGCCGTAAATCGGGATGCCGTCGATCGACATGGCGATGCTGTCCGAGCCTTCGATGCCTGCACCCCTGTCCTCGACACCGGCTTCGAGGAGCGGTTTGCGGTCGACGACGGTGCTTCCCGGTGCGGGCGCGGTAGGGATGACAACCGGCGGGATAGTATCCTCGAGGACTACAAGGTGTCCCTGGGATTGGATTTCGCCGGAAAATACAGTTCCGGACCGCAGCTTTGAAATGAATTGCCATCTGCCGTTCCCGTTGCCATTGACCGGGGAACCGGCGAAGAAAAGCGCGCATTTACCGGATGGAACGGAATCGAGGGTGAGGTGGGCGAGAAGCCCGCTCTTCAGCGGTTCGTCTCCGAACATGATGCGATAGCAGGGCGACACCATTTTCAGGCCGTTCGCGGGCAGAGGATTCGAGATGCCGATCGAGGCAGGCGCCGTGCGGTAGAGAGCGCCCGGCGGTGCGTACAGTACAAGCAGGCTGTCCGGTGCATATACTGCCGAATTGGAGAAAGCCCGCATCACTGTGAATCCGATTTCCGTTTCGCCGCGGATTTCGCGGAGGAAATCATCTGACGCTGTCGCAGTGATCGTGAGGCGGTTGTGCGGCCTGTCCGGCAGCGGAACGACGGCAATCCAGGATGTGCCGCTTTCTGGTATCGGAACGGGGGTATGAACAGAGCCGGTGAAGTTGCACCTGACCATGACGACCGGAAGGGAGGCCAGGTTACTTTCAGACCGGATGTAAATGGCGATCCGGTCATGGATGAGGCGTGTTTCTAATCTGAGAGCGCCCTTTTCCGTGCCGACCGCCCCGGGCCGGATGCTTGCCACAGTATGCGGCAGGGAGCGCGTTGAATCGGCGGCAACGAGGACGATACGATAATATGCATATCCCTGAGGCGGATTTATCCTCACCGCCTCGCAACCGGTGTTCAGTGGGAATGAAAAGATGCCGGACGCCCGGGTGTTTTCTCCCGTATATCCCCGGATTTCGATATGGCTGAATCCGCCCTGTCCGGAGCGGCCGGAAACAGTGAGAGCGCCATCACCGGCGAGTGCGCAGGCGGTGATGACCGGTCGTTCCCCGTACACGACAGGGATGGCCTGTTCGGTGCGGTTGCCGGAGAAATCCTCGGCCTCGATGTAGAAGGTGTGGCAGGCCGGTGTGTTCCGCCCCCCGATCTGAAATATCCCGTTGCCCTGATAGAAGTTGATGAGGTTTCCGGTACGACGGAAAAGGGCCGAAATAATGCCGTTCGAGACTCCGTACGAAGCCGCGGACTGGTAATCGAGACCGGCATACTGGTTCAGCAAATAGGGAAGTACATCGTATTTTTTCGCGAAGACGACAGTCGAATCAACTACAAGCGATACGGAATAAATACCGAAAATGTTGTTGTTTGAATTGTTGACATGATCCCATGTCGAAACCGCAACCCCGACCCGTCCCGACAAATGCACCGGTTCATCGTTCCCTGCGCGGAAATCGTACATCCGGGCAACCGGGAATCCGTCGACGGAGGACATGCTGTCAAGCGGAATCAGAACAGCAGATTGAATGAACGGCGGAATGGTGTCGCGGACCTTGATACCGTGGGCGAGAGGATTGACGGGGTTATTGTTGATGTCACGAATTTCTAAATGAAGGTGGGGCCCGCCGCTTCCGGTATCGCCGGATGAGGCGATGACCTGGCCTTCCGTTACCCGGTATTCGCTGGGTTCCGGATATATCTGGACATCATACGTTTTTTGCTGGATCCGGAGGTGAAACAAGCGCTCCTCGATTTCCGGAAGAAACCGGGAGAGATGACCGTACACGATGGTTTCTCCGCTGTCGAGACGGAGGTACAGCGATTTGCCGTACCCGAAAGGCGATGTCCGTATCTGGGAGATGTAGCCGTCCCCGAAGGCATAGACGTCTTTTCCGGTTTCACCGCCCGATCTGAAATCGACACCGAAATGGTACCTCCCGGGTCTGGGTTCTCCGAACGATGAGCTGATCGCTCTGGGAGAATCTACCGGCCAGAAATCCTCTTCCGCACCAAGGGAAACAGGCCTGATAGCAGTGTATACCGTAAGGACGGCGATTACGATGGGGGGAAGTCGCATAGCGCCATTAAACGGGATGAGCAAAAAGTGATATAAAGCGAAGCACCTCGGAAATAAACAGCACAACATAAAATATCCACAGAGAGTTATAAAGTAACGAAACCTATATACTTTCCAATCCTTAACGAATCAATAATAAAAAATTGAGCGGAAAATTACAAGCCGGAATTATTCTCAAATGTAAGAATATTTTAATTATTCCGGAACTCAGTCCCTGCACCCGTCCCTCTCAGGCGAAAGAAAAAAAGGATGGGCTTGTACCGGGGTGCTTTTTCTCGGGTTCGTTCTCTGGGGAGGCAAAGAAAGAACATAATGTATTTAAAAGATTTGAAATCATGTAAAGAATGTTTGCTCCATAATCCGCAATCCGCAATCCGAAATCAAAAAGTCCCTTATGAACTCACTATAATTCATGAATTATCCGGGTTAAGTAATGATATTCCATGGTGGGTTATGAATTGTGCCATGTGGAATCCTTGCCCGGTAATATTTATAAAGGTATTTACCGAATCCACTTAATTCTTCTTTGAAGACACAGAAAGGGATAATTTTAGAGAGTTTATTGTATAATTTTTTTTTTGTACTCATATACTGTGCGTTTATTTCTATATCCGTGGAATATTGTGCCCAGCCAATACTCCCACAGCATCCTGCAAGTCCGAAATGATCTGAGTATATCACATCCTCAATAAAAACCCGGATGGGGCCATCAAATCTGTGAAGAACATCATGAAACATTACAAGGGCGCCTTCGGAAAGATATCTATTAAAATTATCGAAATCTGATTTAACTCCCTTGTATGTATGATCGCCATCAATCCATAATAAACGTATCGTCTTATCCCAATTTATAACGAGGTTGTATGAAAAATCTCTGTGGTATTCGACATTTTCTTCCACACCTGCCTGACGTAAATTATCAATAAATTCCTGAAAACTTGAAGACTGTGCACCAAGATCTGGATCGGTGCAAGAAGGTGAAGTAAAAGGATCGACGCAGACAATTTTTTTATTCCCGCAATTGAGTGCACTTTGTGCGAGTACGACAGTAGATTTTCCTTTGAAACTTCCAATCTCGAGTATTTCTCCCTCAGCGGATGGATATGATGCGGCTAAATACAAGAATTCTATCTCTTTTTCCGATAGGTGACCCTCTATATTTTTGACACTTTTTTTAATACCATTCAAATCATGAATTACTTTCATACAGTCCTCCCTTTTTATGACCCTGATAATTCATGAATTATAGTGAATCCATGCGAAATGTATTGTGTACCATTTAACTATAGACTCACCCCTCGGTCATCTCTCCAACATGTTCGAGAGGAGATGACTCTCTCGGAATTATTCCTTTTCCCCCCTCTTTTGTATACTATAGTCGGCGAAAAAGAGGAATGCAGGGGGGGTGAGTGCGAGAACAATGGAAAAAATAATTCGGGTGAGAAAACTGTTCACTCGAGGAAGCGCTTTACAAACCGACGGTATAACCGATCATCGCATATATTGCATATATTATTGATCGCAAAGTCAATTGGTGTTCTTCCAATTCCCCATAATTATCTTTGTTTATCAGGTTTCATCTTTATCGAACAGCACCTACACCCATGTGTTTGACCATCCATTTAAAGGTTTCGGTCGGTTGATAATAATGACCCATAGTATAAAAACAGGTGGAAAGGCACCGTTCAAGACATGTACTCTTTACCTCTTCCAGGTCCTTCCGATTGAACTTTGGATTCCAGATACTGCCCCAGTCATGTTCCAGAGTTATTAGATCGAAACACGGCGAAAGCCCACCATCGGGCCTGATCAGGATACCATTACGTCCTGCCCTGCAATCCCATCGATGAGGAATGTTCCTCATCCTTTCTTTCATAGCCATCAAGTGTGGAATGGAATTGACCATTGTATAGCCTCTCCGGTTTTTTTCGATGATCCAGTCCAGCAATTCATCTACTTCATTGTACAACTCCCCGGTGATATACAGGCCATCACGTTCCTGGTTAAAGTGGCTTACATCAATAATCTTCTGGGGGGGTTCGTTGATATGGTAATCTGTCCCTATACGGTTGTCGTGGGCTATTTCAGTGAGCATCTTCACATCTTTAATGTTTTTGCTTGTTATGTTAGTATTGAAGAATAGGATATAACCATACCGCTCCTGGTTTTTCACCAAATATCGAAATTGTGGTTCAATAAGCATCAACGATTTTGGCAATCCCCTTTTCGGCTCAATGGTATCGACGGCAAGATTGAAACCGGCAATCCCGGCTTTACCGAGTTCATCGATATACTCCCTGGTTAAAAGTCGGCCATTTGTCGGAAGATAGATAAAAAATCCTTTTTTATTTCCATAGCGAATAACCTCAAGAATGAAATCCCTTTCAATCAGTGGTTCCCCACCCATTATGGCAAGGACCCGGCAGCCAATCGTTTTGAGCCAGTCAATGGAGCTGATCGCTGTTTCGAGAGACATTTTGTCCCCGTTATTATTATACTGGAAACAATAATGACAATCTATATTGCATTCCCAGTCGGTAAAGAGATAGGAAAGGACTGGTCTCAGCCTGGAGCTCAATATCCTTGACTGTACATAAGGAACGATCCATCGTCTGAAAGCCCTTACGCCGTTTTTCATTTTATACTTTGTCACCATCAATCTTGACAAGATGATAACTCCTTCTATGTTCTTTCAAAGAATTATTTATCGAAAACTCCCATATATAAGGGCTCAGGAGTCCTCACAATCTTTTTGGTGCGTTCATTATACTCAGTCCGAATTCTTCCGGCAACTGTTTTCATCTTTACTACGATTTTTACGATACTGGAGAATCAGGGTGTATTACCAGAAAAGTCTTTGCTCCGGATCAGCCTGTAATGCCCAGTTGAGCCCGAGCGGATGACGTTTGATCTCACTGTGATTTTTCACCGGAACGATCTCTCCGTTCCGGATCCAGTACATATCAATGGTATTGATATCACATTCTCCCATACCCCGTTCTTTCGCAACCCGTGTGTACCAAAGTTCACGGGGATCATGTCCCATAATATAAGAGCCAACGGCATCCACCTCACATGCGGAAAGCCCGGCAATAATTATGTTGCACAACTGATCCTCGCCGATTTTGGAATTGTTGAGCGCGGTACCGTCAAGACCGATGATTCCCTCGATAATATTCATGTGCGGTTTGAGAACCGAAGCACAGTCGAGTCCGCGCTGGAGCCACATTTCCTGCCTCATGAGCGGGCCCACTTCATTCATGAATTCATCATATTCACGGGAATTTAGTTTGAGTTTATTGAACGTATTCCAGCCGCCGAGCTCTTCATACTTTTTATAGCTGCCGTTGTTATCTACACTATCCTCCCACCTTTTGAAGCCGGCTGCACGATGCTGGAGGAATTGCGACTCTACCCGCTGGTAATAATCCCTGTGAAAGTTTTTGTTGAAATCGATGCCGTCACGGTATGCTCGTGCTTCAGTATCGAGCCAGGGGGTGCAGAACTGACCGAACCCTTTAGGGACACATCCCTGTAAGTTCTTTACAGAAAGAGTTGTTATGGATGTTTCATGTACCTTCAATGTTGCGATATTTATGAGAAAGTTATCCCTGTCTCCCACCGGACGGCAGTACGGGATATTCTTTGATATAAGTGAGTCCGGTATCCGAAACCAGTTGAGCTCATTCTTGTCATAATGAGCAAATTCACTATACCCCATTTCTATCATGTTGAGGTTCCCTGCATCAAACGCCTCATAAACACCGCCGTGACGGTGGTTCCATGCATTCGTCGGTCCCTCGCCGCAGATGATATTTGAATTCCCGATTTCTGTGAGATACCGGGAAACACCGACGATGAAGTCCGGCGACGAGTATACCCCGTTTGTTCTGTGGTTACGGTGTTCGGGAACATAGGTAAAATTCGGCTTTATGAATGTTGAACCTCCTCTGGTGCTTCCTTTGACAAAAAGCTCAGATGCAATCCGCTTACCTTCCGCCTGAAGCTGTGGAACGGCTTCCTTATAATAGCCGTCATAACCCACCTTATCTTTTTTTGCTTCGACATACGTCTCGATAAGGAACACCGCACGAGGATTATTTCTGATTTCAGGCCGTACCTCGGGTATAATGTTTTTTTCTTTTCCTCTTTCAAGGTAATAGAGACCCTCTTCGATGCCAATACCACCGCTCGTGGAAAAAGCGTAACCATTGTTCGGTAGTACTGTATCATAGGCGGACAGTCCCGCCATACTTCCCAGACCGCATGCTATCTTTTCGATAAATGTTCGCCGCTTCACTTCGTATCCCCCTGAAATATGTACACCTTATATCGTATATATTCACAAATCTCTGAAATCCCGAATCTTCTGTCTTATCACTTAACTTTGTCGTGACGGTTTGCAAAATAGAGCCATGACATCGGTGATTCAGTATTGTTGATGACCGCATGGGGCACATATCCGTTCTGAGGGGTGAGCCATGCTTCCCCGATATTCTGTCTCAGGAGTGATTTACCGAATATGAGAATATTCTCCTCGCCTTTGATTTTACACCAGATTTCTTCACAACCCTCGACATGATAATGAGGCGCACCCCATCCGAAATTATCAATCGTCACCACAGCCATCGAGAGCGGCTCCGCCAGTCCATCCTCCCTGCTGAATAATCCGTAGGTTATATAACCCCAGCAGCAGTAGCCGGGTGTCGAATCATAATAACTTTTCACCACCATGTCTTTTCGGGGAGTAAATCCCGAAGGTATTCCCTCAACCAGAATAATGACCTCGAGGAAAACACCGGTTGTATTGGCAAAGCTGTATTCGAGACCTGCCGGGATGAATATTCCCGTTCCTTCTTTGATGTCAGCAGTTTTTCCTCCCGCGGCAACCTTACCGAACCCTTTCATGACATAGAAAATAACCTGTTCATTATCGTGCCTGGTCGGTTCTGTTTTCTCATAACTGTAAAGATAGCCATGATTGTAAGCCTTTATATATTTCAGGCACGCACCTTTCTGTGGAGGATTGATGGGGTCACCCGGGGTAAAGAGAGCCTGCTCTGCAAATCCTCCATGACCCGTCCGAACCTCCGAGTTCTTCCATGTATTGAAAAATTTACTGACATTTATATCCACGTCGGGGTGGTCTCGAATATAAGGGGAATCCTCTGAATAGGAGGGCATAAGCCGTTCGTCATTATACCGAGCAAAGGTGGATTTTTTTACGGATTCATAGTAATTCTGATCAGACTGGGCAGATACGGTAACACTCGAAAACATGGTGAGCAGGAACAAAAATACGATTGTCTTTTTCATCGCTGTGTCCTCTTGATGTAAGGTTAAAAGTTGACTGTTCCTTTTAGGGAATACGAAAGAAGAATGCAACCGGCTATCATCAAGGCACTCACCCGGACTTAAGATAATAATTAAATACCCTCATAAACATAACTAAATAAGGTTCATCCGATTAATACATGCCCGGACTCATATAATCCGGATAATTCATAAATTATTGTGAATGCAAGCGGAACGTATTGTGTACCATTTAAATAAATGGTTCATCTCCAAAAGAGTTAATGAAAATCACTTATACCGGGTGACTTGAGAAAAAAGCTCTCTATCCACCCCTGTTGTGAAATTAAGGCTTATTTGATGTAAGTTGCCTTTCGTATTATTTTTCTAATACGTATTGAGTTTATTAACTTTCAATCTCATGTATAATAACAAGTTATATTAATAGAAGTGTAAATAGTTAACCAACGAAATCGGAGAAGAACCCAAAATGATTTACCGAATGGGTTATTATGATGGAATGATACGCAAGAGGTTGTTATTATTGAGTAGTAATGGCTCGGCGCTTTTAACAATCCAAGATGCCTCAGTTTGCCCAAACAGGTCTGCAATCCTCCGCATATCTCTCTCAGTGAATGCGGTCTCCCTAACTGACAGAAAAACATCGCGACATACTGATCCCAGGAGCTAAATCCCCATGCATGCCTTTCTGTTTTCGTCTTTTCAACCGCTCGATTAAATTCATTCTTCGAAAATAATGATAACAATTGACTGAAAATACTGCTAAACTTACTCATGGGTTGCTCCTCCGGTTAAGGGTTTTGGTTGATTATTCTATATTATCTTTTTGCCTGAGCAACCCAAATTCATTTTATTTCAAATACCCTAATTTGGACAAGTCTGTTGAATTTGATTGAGTCCGTAATTTTCTGTAAAATTGGCAAAAGATAAGAGGTGAGCCGATATTACCATCTCTGATTCGAAACTTGAATAACGAAAGGAGATGGAACATGGCTCACCCGAAGAAGCAAGATAGCA
>Ga0315284_10002380_pt1 | contig 26933 bp, 26 predicted proteins | sample YL17G09_16_MG_FD_203696 | JGI IMG/M metagenome (GOLD analysis project Ga0315284, IMG submission 203696) | Sediment microbial communities from Yellowstone Lake, YNP, Wyoming, USA - YL17G09_16 | ecosystem: Environmental > Aquatic > Freshwater > Lake > Sediment | place: USA: Wyoming | collected...
ATCATTACTTGGACATATCCCGGCGTTGTTGTGAACACTATTGCTAGCGAATCTAGCTTCATATACGCAGTGATACCATCCCGCGTCACCGTTACAAAAACACTCTCCCATGTCTTGTACGCGGGGGCACCAGGGGTACCCGGGGCTCCGGTATCTCCGGTGTCACCCTTGGCTCCAGGGGTACCAGGGTCACCCTGTGGCCCAGGAAGGCCAGGGACAACGCAGACGAGGGGATCGCTAATGGTACCCTTTCCGCTTAGGGTCGAATCGTGAGACACCTCAAGTAGCCCGCCGTCCTGGCCCTCCCACTTCAGACCGCCAACCTCCGCAGCCCTAGCGACAAGGACTTGTCCTTCGGTAGGAGCGTCCGGGACCTTGAACATCTCCACGCCCATGGTGCCGGGCTCTATCTTCTCGATGGAGATGGACCCGTCGATGAACATGTCGCCGTCCAACGCCCCGGGTGCGATGTTGTCCCCGGTGATGGTGTCATCGGCGATAGAACTCCCGGTGATGCTCTTGCCCTTGATCTGGAGTTCCGCCCTTATCTTGGAAAGCCCCATGGATTCCTCCGCTTATGCCATCCCGACAAACATCATCCAGGCCCCGTTCTGGCGGCCCGTGTTGAAGATGACCTGCTGCGCTCCGGTAATCGTGTAGTCGTAGGTGGCCCCTTCCCGCATGAGCTGTCCGCGGTAGAACACCCATAGCCCGGTGAATGTCCATGGCAGGTTGAAGACCGTCTGCCCTACCCCGGGAGACACATCCACGGCGTCCACCTCATGCTGTATGATGGAGGAGGCGTAGAGTAGGGTTTCGAATAGACTCGACCCGGCGTTGAACACCTTGAGGGCGTTCGTGTCCGTCCGGTAGATGAGCTGCCCACCCAAGGCCGGGGCGGCAACCTTGACATCCTCCGTAGGCTGATCCGCGACATGCTCAACCACGAAGTCGACGGCCTGGTTGAGGTTCATGTTCAGGTCGCCATCTGGAAGATTCAGACCACCTTCCGTGAACTCCCAGCGGTCAAGGGACTCGTCCCACTGCATGTAGGCGTCGTCCTCGTCACCGCGGTTGATGAAAATCCCACAATCAACGGTCGGTGGGCCGGTGAATTCTCCGTGCAGCTCCAGGAACTCGTCCGTGGTTTCGATGACCTCGGAGATGTCACGGTTCACGATGCCGTGGATGTTGAGGTCCCCGTATATGTGGACATGCCTAGGGAACGAGAAGTCGTCGGTCTGGATGTCGCTAATGTGGGCAGGGCGAACGGCGCCATCCAAGAGGGAATACCCCTTGGCCAGGTCCGTCACATCCTCCGCGAACACTAGGGATCCACGACCCTTGTAGACGACCCGGAACCGCCTACTGCCATCCGACTGGTGGAACTTGATCCACCCGAACTTGAATGTGGCGTCGGAGTCTATGCTATTCGCTTTAATCTGGAATGTCCCGGCGAGCAACGAGTCCGGGTAATAGACTGGGGTTAAGGTCACCGGGCCAGTCAAGTCGTCCCCATACGCGTCGACCTCCCGGACCTCGATTTCCGCGGGGGCATGGATGATGTATGGCGACGGAAGAGCAGCGAAGAGCGGTACCTCGATGAGCCTATACGAATATGGCGCGGAAAGCCCAGTCGGAACTGTCACGATTTCCCGCGGGATGAGCATCTCCGAACCGACTGATCGGATGTTCCGTAGGTCCCGGTATAATTCACCCTCGGAGTAGCGGCGGGTTACATAGACTATCTTAAAGCGACGCCCGGCGTCGTCCTTGCTTAACCGGATGTATCCCCATCGGAATGTGTCATCGGAATCGATGGTTCCGGACTTCATCTGGAAATGGCCAGAGGTCAGGGCAGTCGGGTGATAGACCGGGATCAAGGTGATGGGGCCCGGAAGCTCCACCCCGGATCCGTTCACTTCCCGGCACTCGATCTGAGCCGGGGCGTGGAGCGTGTACGGGGACGGAAGAGGCGCATCGAGAGGAACCTCGATGAGCTTGTGGCTAATGTCCTCGAGCGAGGCCGGGATCTCGAATATGTCGCCTGTGATTAGGAAATCGGTTGCCATGGTCTATACCTCGTATTCGTAGACGATGACCGCAAGGTCGCCATCCACTATCTGCATAGCCAGCTGCGAGTTTAGCGTGATGGTGCTTGACCCGGCCGGCAACGAGTAGTCCCCCACGAAGCCCGTGGGAATTCCGGTCTTGGCCATCACGCATGTGTTGATGATGAGCAGCTCGCTATCGATGAGCGGCGGATTCGCTAGCGTGATGGTCGACTGCCCAGCGGTGAGCACCTTCTGCTCCCGCTTGGTCTGCCTAGCCTGGTACCCCTCAAGAACGGTGACGCGGTCCTCTAGGGCCGTCACGCGGGACCCCAGCGTGGCTACCTGCTCCCCAATGAAGCTAGCGTCGGAGAAGATGCTCCCATTCTGGATGGCCTCGACTAGGCTATTCCAGAGGGTCGGGGTTATGGTCTGTCCTGTCTCTATCGGGTAGTAGTCGGCCATTTTTTCCTCTATTCTAAATGCAATTTTTCTATGCCCGTCCTAGACTCATCCGACAACATTCACAGTTACGGAAGATGGCCTTATGTAGTCCTTCTTATTGGCCAATATCTCCGGAATGTTAACGAACGGGTTGTCCGCTCTAGCTAGGAAGAATGTCCCCAGGTCCACGGAATCGACACCCTCCGTGTTCCCGATGGTCGTGATGATGTCTGATGCCTGGACATCGTCGTCGAGCATCCTTGCATCTAGATAGGCTTCAACATTCTGCTGCACCTGAGTGGCCGTCAATGTGGCGTCGTACCCGGGAATAATGTGGATGTCACATTCTACGATGGCTCCGATTTCGATAGCGGCCTTTACCATGACATCCGATCCGATTACATTGTTCGGTTCGGAATCCAGAAACGACTGCACCACCCTAATGAGTTCTCCGTTGGTGTACTTTATGGTCATCATGGAACCGGGCTTGGGGACGAACGATGTCACATGTAGACCAACGGAGCTTCCCTCGAACATGCTACGCCCGACATATGTAAAGATGTCGAGGTTCACCGTGTAATCGGTGGACTGGACTAAGGTCTTCTCGTCGTTCGTCACATCCTCTATCCCCCTAATCTCGCTAACCCCGTATAATGGGAGGAATGTCGGAATGAAGGCCGTCATCGAGGATGGGAATGTTTCACTCGATTCTGTACTCTGCGAACTAAGTAGGATAATGTCCACGGACCCTCCGAATTGAGCCCGCATCGCCTCCGGATCCGTTGGACCTATGATAGCCATGTCGTCTACGGAGTAGTTTGATCGGACTAGGCTTTCGTAGCCACTCTTGGTGGCCTGATTCCCCTGCGCCGTGGAAATGATGAGGCTAGCGAGCTCGTCGTTCGTCTGCTTGTCCTTCCCACCGGTGAACGCCGTAATGTTCGTGACCCCATCAATTCCGGCAACCGACTGGTACTGTATCGTGTCTTGATTCACATTGCTAGCGGACCCGAACTGCACGCACGATGATGGTATGTCGATGTAATATGCCCCGGAAATTGGATCTTGCGAAGATAGGGAAGAAAGGGACGCCGAGGCCAAGGTTTCAAATTCTAGAGAGTCGGACGCAGAACCAGCCGAGGCCGTCGTCCCAGCTGGAAGCTGGATTGGGACTATGGGTGCGAGGTATCTAAAGAATCGAAGGGTTCCAATGGACTTGGACCCGAGGAACCTAAATCGTCCAAAATTGGCCGCGATAGCGTCCATCGCAGAATCCGATATGGCACTAGGATTCGCTATGGTCTGGTTCCTTTCGACCTCATCAGTCCTCGAATACGCCTTCTCAAGCTCGGATGCGACGGGGGCCATGACGCCCTCCCGGAGTACCGTCCCCTCGGTGGTGTCAATGTCGCCTAGCTTGGACGCCGCGTACGACAGCATATCGGAAAGGATTTGAGAAAATGTTTTGGCCATTTCACTTCTCCGTTTGTGGAACGGACACCCGGATGGATTTCCCGGATTCCGTGGTTATTCCGAGGACGACACGCATAGTCCTCGGATCATCGAGATCCTGTACAACGCGAAGCTCGTCGATGGTTGATATGATTTCGTCCGAATTCGGGTTGTCTGAATTTATGGCATTGTAGTGCTTTAGGGCTTCCGTGATTCTCTCGGTGGCCTTAGCATATTTATCGGAATCCAACTTGCTCCCTATTAGGCCCCCGATTCCCGCTCCCCAATACTGGTCCTCGATATATTCTCCGTTCTCGGTTAGCATTATGCGAAGGATGGATTGAACCAACTTCCGGGTTCCGGACACGGTCATCATCCTTTTCAGTCGATCAAACTGGAAATCGTTCTCGAACGGCTGGATGACATAGTCCGTTTCCCCGACCGCAAGCTGGAATCCCTCAGGAAGAGCGGCCCTATCTATCGGCATCATGATGGCCAAATCGTACGCCATATCATTCCTCCGTGAAAAACTCCGAATACCTACTCTTAAATTCATCACACGAAGCTGGTAGGACATCGGAGAGGTCATCAAACACCTCGATGGCCTTGTCTAGACCCTTCTGAAGAGCCGAATCCTCTTCCATCCACTCCACAAGGGCGTCCCTTTTGTTCTGCAACCCGGACACATCGAAAGTCTTCTTCTTCCGTATTACTTCTAGACTCCTGGAAACCGACGCGGTGTCTGGGCACTTGTTGGCAGAGGCACCTATTTGGTTGATGGGTCCGGTCACTTCCTTCTGCATAGACTCTGCCGCGGATATGGCGGCATTCATCGGAGGAAGAACGAATGTGTTTAGTACAAGGTCATCGAGTAGGAATAGAGGACGAACTAGATTGAGATAAGACTGCACGGTGGCCCTAGCCACGGCAATGACATTGTTGAACGCCATGGCGAACTGAACATAGACAGCACAACCGGACTTCTTTATGACCGAGACACCGTACTTGATTATGTCTATCTTTATCTTCTTTTTGCACTCCGAATCAGTCGCCATATCACCCCTGTATGGTCACCGTATTCGAGCCTATCAACGGAGTCGGACCTGGAGGAGGAGGGATGGCCGCCGCTAGAACTGAGGATTGTCCGGCGGTAGCGGCAACTATACCGCCAGCTCCTAGTCCAGAAATTACGCTCCCGGTGACGACATGCGTGTGCGCCTGCACTTTGAGGCAGAAGTCGCTTACGACCGTGAGGATTATCGAAATCGGCTCCGCTAGGGCCGGATGGAACGCCGCGGTCTGTCCGAGCTGTATTAGGGCCCCCTGGAGCTTCACCAGTGAGGCCCCGTCAATTATGGCCCCCCCGGTCGAAATGAGCGACGCTTGGCCCGCCTGCGGAAGCCCTAGGCTCGCTGAGGGGCTTGTGAGAGAGATTCCGCCGGATGTGGCCGATAGGTCAAACCCCCCTGCCTGGAACATCTCGAACTCGGACGATTGGTTCGCTAGTAGCACACGCCCGGAAGCCTCTATTTCTAGGCTCGCGCCAGGTCCGCTAATGACCATCCCTCCGTCAGTTCCGATGGACATCTCCGACTTGCTTGTCTGCAAGATAGCTGAATCATCCGCCACGAGGTCTAGGGAAACGGTCTGGTTCTTCAATTCGATGTCGGCGTTGGCGTGGAGGTTCAGCTCGGCGAGCGGATTCCGCAACCCTATTTCCCCAACGATGGACATAGCCAAGGTGCTTCCCTGGACTAGGGCCCCGACACGAAGCCCCGTGTTCCCAACGCTATCGATTTTGAACTGCGTTATTGGGATGATAATGGGATCGGGAAGGTTGTCCGGTGAGGGGGGAACGGGAACTGCTTTATCGATGTAGAATTCGTCCCCGACCGTCCCATATACCGCGCTACCGGAATGAACATTGATTCCCTTACCGGGGGTGAAGATTTGAAAATTGTAACCATATAGCTCAGAACGAGCCTTATCGTACTTCAAATCCAAGCCAGCCCGATTCTTCCTTGAGTTAATGGACACATCCCCATTAGAGTTGAAATATGCTCGTCCGTGGCGTCCTATGTAGACATCGTCGGACTCCATGCGTGGGACGGTCCCGTATGTGTCCTCGCGTACGGCTATCTCGGAGGGTGTTCTAGATGAGATTTCCGATAGGCTACAAATCAACCTCTTAGCGTGGCCAGGCTTGTCGTAGATGGCGCAGATGGTCCCAACCCGCGGAATGTGCCCAAACGCCGGGGATGGATTGAAAATGACATTCGTGGCACCTCCAATAGAGTCCGGGAAGGAGACCTCACAACGGAATGTCTTCGTATTAATGGCCGTCACCGCTCCAAGCCTAATCCTACCTAGAAGCCTATCCTCTTTTTCCTTAGCCATGTGGCAACCCAGTCGACGGAGGATTCGGATCTGCGCTTCTCGGGACCATTGTTTCACTAGTCGGTCGTCCTCCGGGGGCACCGGCCTTCTTGGCCGACAGCAATTCGTTCTTCTTGGAGATTAATTCCTTCTCGTATTTGACGAGTTCGTTCAAATCGGTCGCATCCTTCCCGGCCATCTTTAGTTTATCCTCAACCGATTTCAACGAGTACACCATGATACTCATTACATTTAAGGCGTCCTTCGCGTGATCGCTTGTGAAAACGGTGTGTGGGGTAGAACTCACGAAGTACTTTTTGAACTTCTGTATAAAGATGGACTTCGACTGCTCCCCGGGGCGTCCGAAATTTGCATAATCGGAAACAATGTCGATGACCCTCCCAACATCAAAGACACTCGACCTCCTAATTACTCTCCCTTTCAAATTCTTTTCCGTGCGTCCTCCGACATCGGCATCGAATGTGATTATGATTTTTTGGCCTATGACCGCCGATCCGGAGCCGTCAAGACTATACCTCTCGGTCGTGGCCTTGTTTGCGGAATCAACGAAAGACCTAAACTCCACCCCGACCTGGTATATCATCTTCGGAGAAACTTGCAACCAATATGTCAGGGTTTTGAACGACGGATTCAAATCTTGGGGACCGGGTATCAAGGATACCGCTTTTCTTATGGCCTTCACCGAATCCTCAACCGACGCCTTAACCCCGACCGATTTCCCATCGATATCTTGGGTTAAATTTATGTCCCTCTTCTCCCTCAGAACGAGTGCCGCTAGCTTCTCGAAGAATGTTGAGTACACATTTACCATCGCTAGATTGTTCTTAGCGTCTTCCTTCAGGGAATTGATGGACAATAGGCGCTTGTCGATGGATGAAATCGAATCTGGGGTAGATTCCCCCTTGAATGCGTCGCGAAACTTGTCGTTGTCGTCGCCAGTCGCTGCGGCTGCCTTGGCGAGCATGATGGGATGGAGGACGGACTTGAATGATGCCGACTGAAAATTAACGGAAACAACATTAGCCGGAATCATCCAGCTACTTATGTCGTTCCATCCCGCGGCGTACGGGGTCCCGATATAAATCCCGTTAGCCTCGACGGATGGCATCGCCGTCCTAGAGAGCTCCGATCCATGTGCCATCCTTCCCATCGTAAACGAACACACGCCACCGTAGGCAGTGTTCTTCTTCCCGGAAATAGGAGATCCGGAAGGCCTCACGAAATCTAGCGATAGAGATTGCGAGGCCATGCCGTCTGCCGTCACGCTCTCGTCGACGGAAACGACATACCCCACGAACTCCGACTCCGGGTCTACGGACGAGGAATCCTGATCGGCGGACTTGTTGAACGGTCCAATCCTAAAAGAAACCATGTCACCGGGGGAAACGAACGGATCCGGGAACTGCACCACAGTCGCCTTACGGGCGGCCTTAGACGCCTTGTACGAGCGAAGAAATGTAGAGAGTACCGCCATGAATTTCGTATTGGTTGCGTTCTTGTTCTGCACCACCTGTGGCATTCTGAATCCGTGCCTGAATATCGAGAACCTATCGATGTTGACAGCTCCGGGGTATTCAGTCACAGCGCCAATCCAGGGGAACGATAGGGACGAAACCACGGCGTTGTAGTTCGCGGAATCGTCCTTCGTATAGGAAACCGAAACGACATTCTCTTCCCTAAGCCTAATTATGGACATCGAATTGTATCTTGGGAACCGGAAGTGGAACATCCCCGTCCTATCCTCGAATATCTCGAAGAATGTCTCGTCCCTTATGGACTGGAAGATGTCTGCGGGGGCCGTGTATGTCGAATCATATAGGTCGTACCCCTGCCGGATCATGTCTAGATACGCAGACATCGAAGTCGTGAGACTAGCCCGGTCCTTCACTGTGGAGGATGGCACGAGAGCGGAATTCCCCTTGATTGAGGACGACCACTCTTCCACGAATTCGACGCGGTCATCGTAGACTGCAATCGGTTCCCTATATAGAGTTTTTAAGGTGTGATAAAGAATCAGGGACGGGAAGAACGGTATGAGGGCGTTGGTCAAATCAAGCACCCCATCTTCGTTCCTAACTGCGAATTCCGTTTTGTCTAGGAGCCCCATGACATCCGGAACCATGGCGACCAAAGTCGGAACCACCTGCTTGGGGCCGACTTCCACTAAATCATCCGATTCGAACTGTAATCCCGAGTCCTTTATCTCCTTCGGTTTCAGGTAGTCCTTGACAATCTGTCCGAACACCGTGTCGGCCGACTTCAGCTGGTACACATTCCCGGTGACCGCCATCTTGTTCGCAAGAAAGGCCTGGTTGGGGTCGGAGTCCCTAAGGACATTCGCTAGAGAATCGTTGAAGGTGCAGACCGACTGCATGAATAGGCGCATCATTCCGACGCAAGAAACCTTTACGATAGGGACCTGGTCGGCCACGCAAGACCTATTTATCGATGATATGATTCCCGTGAATGCCGGGGGAATGGCGAACCTGGTGGGGATGTTCGCATCGCTAAGCTGCCTCGCCTTGTCGGAATGGGACATGTCCTTGGAGGAATATTCGAACACCCTAACTAGGTCGAACTCCTGAAAACGGAACGATTTCAGTCGGTCGATGTATTCTGTGGCATTCATCCGAGTCAGTGGATCCCCTGCGTTCAAGTCCACGGTCGACTTGTACATCTGTAGATAACGCTCTATTTCCGTTAGTCCGAAGTTGACAAACCGTGGATCTAGGGAGTCAATGTTGCAGGTGTTCGGGTCCTCGAGTCCCAGGTGCGTGGAATATCCCTTCACTAAAGGGGTTATGTCGAACTGTCTAAAAATCCCCTCGGAGTTGTCCGTTATTTTCGACAAATCGAGTGGGCCGTCCGGACCAGAATATCCGTACTTCGTCTTGACGATGGAATAGAATTCCCTCAGGAAATCCTGGAACAATACCGTGTTTAGCTTGTCGGTTGCCTCGTCGTATCTAAGTTGCGAGAAATCTAGACCACCGACCTCGCTCGGAAGAACATCCACCCCGGGAAGTGTATCGGTCGTGAGGAACCCCATCCTGTATACCATCACCCGGAACTCGAAGAACCGGAGCTCGTTTAACGGTCGTTCGTCGACATTCGCCGGCCTATCGGCCCCGACGATGAATTTCCCGCCAGTTGGGAATAGATTAAGCATCTATCGTCACCCGAACACCCCGCCCTTAGGGCGCCCAATGAAAGTGCCGAGGCCCTTCTGCTGGGCCCCGCTAGTCCCCGAAATCTGCGCGTATATCGCCGATGCGTTGTTCTTTATGTCGAATGGCATACTAGATATCTCCGAGCTAGTCTGCCTGAGTTGCGCGGCGAAGAAGTCGAATTCAACTTTTAGCCCTGGCGTTTGACCTATGGGCATCGAATCGACTTTGAACCGCGGCTTCTTCACCGTGAATGTGAACTTGTACTTGTATTGCCTAGGGCTATCCGCATCAGCCGTAACATTGAACTCCCTCACATATCCGATGTATTTTGTGTTCTTGTAGACCAGCTCTATTTCCTTGTCCGATGGAGACTTCTCGATAGCGTCGGCAAGGCCCCGGAGTTCGGAAATGGACCGGATTCCGTACGATGTCCCCTCGAACGAAACCGTGTCGGGCAAATCCGGCCAGACCTGAAACGATGTTCCGGCCATTGTGCGTACCTCGCTTATCTGCGAGCGCTTCTGCACCTCCATCTTCGTGGGGTTGACGAAGAGCCTGAATCCGTCCACTATCACGGGGTATAGGACAGACATGGCCTATCTACCTCCTCCGGCCATCCCAGAAACAATGTCCGCAGTGGATTGCCTGTCCGAGCCGCCACCAGCGGACATCGCCCTTCCCATGGCCTCTGCTTCGGGGTTCGAGAACAATTTTGCGGCCCATCCCGAAAGCATCATGCCAAGAATCCGAACAGTGTCCTGCGACCGAGCTAGAATCTGCCCCAGGATGTCGGCCTGCGTCTGTTGAAGACGGGCTCCGCGCATGGCCGAATCGTACTGTTCGACGCCCCTCTCTATGACCTCCTTCCTCTTCTTCGAGTCAAGTCCGCTTTCTCCAGTGAATGCCTTCCGGACATCTTCGCTAGTGAATAGGGCCTTCATCATGGCATCGGGATTCTCTCCGCCGAACTGCTGTCCGAAGAACATAGCCCCGCGCATCCGGTCCTGCCTATTTCCGCTCCGTAGTGCCCTAGCCATCTCGCCCATCTTCCCAGTGGTACTAGTTGCCATGCCCATGGTGGACATAGCGAAATCGGCTACATTCCCGCCCTTCTGCCCCGTCCGCTCAAACGCAGCTAGAGATTCGTCCAGGCTGCCGCCACCGAACGCCATACGCATCCCAATCATCCTAGCCATCGGGGCGTTAGCGAAACCCATTATCGCACCAGCCATCATCTTGGTCCGCTCTGGGCCCAACGCCTCTGCGTGTAGAGCCATGCGTTGACGCATGGAATCGTAGATTCCAGCCTGGTTTCCGAAAGCCCTTCCTAACTGGATGATATCCCCCATCGCCTGAGACAAATCTTCGTAGGATAATCCCAGGTTCCTAATGGCGTTGCGCTGCGACCTAGCGACTGGTTCCGTCTTCTCCATCGTTAGGTTGAAGGCCTTGCCAATCATGCTTGAGTTCTTGAATGAAGTCTGTAGGTCCATGCCGACATCTATCCCAGCTAGGCCCATCTTGGCCATATAGGCAGCCGACTTCGGAACTTCTTCACCGATCCTTTGACGCATCGATATCACGGCGTCCACGGCTGGAATCATCAAATCGTCGGATAGCGACATCCCGGTCTGCACACCCAGGGCGGCTAGGCCAACGAATTCTTTGCCCGCGTAACCCATGCTCCCAGCGAAGGCTGTCATGACATCTCGACCAGTCGCTAGGGCCTGTATATTCACACCTAGAAGGCTATCCTCAAGTTTCGCACCATCCATGGACATGGCGACGAGGGCCTTCCCGCCCAGCTTCCGTCCCTGTTCTAGCCCCTGGAACGCTAGCATGAGCAACTTCGCTGCGATTCCAACTGCGCTTAGTCCTTCAAGAGCGGTCAAAATCGGGGCGGCCATCTTCATTAGCCCAGCGGCACTAGACTCCATGAATGTGTATTTTGCGCCAGGTTCCCCAGCCGAAATCTTCTTTTCCTTCTCCATCACGCCGGCCATGAAATCGGATCTACGAAGGATGGCCCCGCTAATCAAATTATTGCTCTCCATGGCGGACTTGACGGCACCAGTGGCTTCCCTCTTCCCGGCCTCAATTCCGGCCAACGCTAATGTCGCCTTCCTATTCCCGAGCTCCGCTCCGAGCTTTAGAGAATAGGACTGCTGCTCCTTCGCTATTGCCCTCTCCTTCGCGGCCGCTCCCTCAGCCGTCTTCGCCGGAATTTTCCGTATCTGGGCCAGCCTATTAGCGTGTCCGATGGCCTCTCCCCCGAAGTCCTTGAACAAAGCGATTTCCGCGGCGGCCTGCTTATTCTTGATTCCGCCTATCTCCCTAATGGCAAGCTGGGCAGAGCGGACCATGCTCAACTGACTCGCCTTGAACTGCGCGGAAGTCGTGTCAACGATATTAGTAAAAATCTTTTTGTAATTCTCGATTCCGCCAATGCTCTTCGCGAATGCTTTTTCGGAGGGGGCGGAGGCCGCAAGAATCCTCATTCCGTGAGCGGCTAGCTTCAGTTCGACAGCTAGCCTAGCGGCGGCCCTAGCCTGCTTTAGAATATCTTCGCTATTCCCTTCGGGCATATTCTAGTCCTCGAAAAACTCCTTGTATTTATCGGAGTCGAAAGATGGGTCCAACTTCATTAAATCGTCGAGAAATCCTGTGTTAACTACCGACTCGGGTTTCGTGAAGACTTCTTTCGCCATCGTAGGGTTTACGAAGGCGCAAATCATTTTTGCCAGGTCGTGCATTTCCTTGTACCGTGCGTTTTCCGCCCTCTTCACATGGGAATAGAGCCAGAATTCTTGCCCCGGACTAAGCGTCAGAAGACGAGGATCGGTGGGTAATATCCCGAAAGCGAGTCCTATTTCGAACCTGGGGCTTTCCCTGAGCCCGTCAATGCCGCCTGGGCCACTAAGGAATTTTTTTTTGCTTCCTCGATGACGGAGTTCTGTTCGTCAACCATCTCCGCATACTGACCGTAGAGAAGGTTGGAGAGTCCAAGCTGGGATAGCCCCAGAATGGCCAGCTTCTTGTCCTGGTCCAAATCCTTCCCGTCGATGTCCTGAATGGCCATCGCGACTATCTCGCGCTGCATGGCCTCCATCCTCTTCGAATCGTTCCCTTCCGACGGGACCCTAGACATGGCCTTGTTGTAGTCTAGCGAAGTCAAGGTGGCCAAGTTTATAACATGCCCCACGACTTTCACTGTCCGCTTCACGCGACCTAGGTTGATGAGGTCGTCGAATTCCTTCAGGTCAGTAGCCATTTCATTCCTCCGATTTCAAATTCCCCCATTGGGGGATCTTATCCCTGCCCGTAAACCTCCGCAGTCGTGACTTCAAGCGTGGCACTCTGTATGATGAGCCAGTCACCATCGATGTCGATGGACAGGGGGTTCTCCTTGAAGAAACAGCCCTTGTAGGTCACGATCTGCTCCTTGACTCCGTCCGCAGAGTTCGTGAAACGGTGCTCTTCGATATCGATGGGGATGTTCTGGTGGATTAGGTCCTCCACCCCGGTGATGCCGAACGCCTCGAGCATATTGCTCTTGCTCAGCATGGCCCGGTCGAGGGTGATCTCGAATGTCGTCACGGCTCCCGGGATGATCTCCACGGTGATGCCTGGCGTCACGCTATCTAGCTCGCGCCGGCGGCTCATGTTCCGACTGATACGCCGATCGATTTTCTTGACAGCACCGATTGTCCGCATCTTCCCGGAGGGGTCTGTCGCTTTGATGATAATGCTAGGCGCGGTCCTCGCGTCTAGACCCTGGGCCAGCTTCTTGGGATCCATTGCCATTGTCGTTCTCCTCCGGTCCTATTAACTGATGTTGATGCTAATGTCGATGAAGCCCCAGATGAAAGGAAAAACCGGAATGGCCTCGAAGCTCACATCGAACTGCCGCGGCTCTTGCGCGTTCTGCTGCGCGTGAACATTCCGGAACGCACCGATGAGCTCCTCCGCCACATACCTATTTAGGAATGTGGAGGTCGCAGCCTCCACGGCCGTCGAGGTCGTGTTGAGAATCTTCGTCCCAACGAAACGATTCTCTAGGGCCTCACGCAGATCCTTGGCCACCCTGTCGAATGCCCGGACGATGGAAGGCTCCTGCGACGCGATGCTAGAGCTATCCGCCGTGATTGACCGACGGACCCGGACCCCAGCACCGGCGACCTCTAGGATTGTGACGCCCATGGAGGTGAGCAGGTTCTTATCTGGCCTCGTAAGATCCGGTAGGATAAGCCCGTCGATGTTCGATAGGACCTTCCGCGTCATCGGCTCAGCCTCGTCAAAAACGGGGCTACACATCTTCCCAGCTAGACAAGAAGCCAGATAGGTCCCGTCCGGAGTGACGCTTGCCCCCTTGTAGCTAGTAATGCAGGCACCCGGGTTGACCACGACCACGCGCTTGGACTCGAGTCCAGAGCCAGTCCCAGCCGCGAAGGCCGACATCTGGTTCTCCCAAGTCTCGCCAGTCGTCCCCAGAATACCGAGACGACCGGACTTCTCGTCCACGCCCAGGATGCAGATTCGCTCCTTGCGGTTGAGCTTGGAAGACATCTTGGACACATGGTCTAGGTACTCGGTGTCTACGGAGTCTGTCCCGCGGACTCCGTCTTCGTTGATCGGGACCATCGGAACGAGGATGTCGATGTCCCAGGCCTCAAGGTCGGTCATCGATGCGAGAATCTCGTCCTTCTTGTCGGTGGGATCTCCGAGGGTCGCTGGGTCGAGCTGACGGCAGATGACGAGGGAACATCCGTTTCCGAAGGAACCCTGCGCCCCTAGCGTAAGCGTGTATAGGTCCCCTTCTCCGTACTCGTTTGCGACCTGGGTCAAACCAGAAAAGGCCTTGGGCCAAAAGTCGGCCGCCACCTTCGGTCGCTCGAAGTCCAGAGAATAGTCCTGGCCCAACTGCGGGGCGAATTCCTCGTCAGTAACGGCTGGGTCCCACCAGATGGCCTGGGCACGGGCAGCATCGACTAGACCAAGGATCGGGTTTGCGTTCCCGGACCCGACCGTGAAGGACTTGCCGTCTAGCCCGGTCCCGGAGACATGCAGGACGAGATACTTCACCGCCCCCGCAATCGAAATCTCCGCAGTGAGATCGTCGAAGTTGGCGTTGATCTGGTCGGCGATGTCCTGGACGCTAGCGAGTACCGTGAAGGTCCATGTCTCGGCCGACTCCCCGTCGACCGTAGCTGTGAAGACCTTTCCGGTCAAGGTGCCGAGGGTGACTAGGGCTAGGTCCGCAGACCCCATCTGCGCGATGGCGGAGGAACTCTGCGGGTAGCGGTACACCACGTCGGAGGAGGCGATGTTGACGGACTTGATTGGGTTGCCCAACACATCGGCCTTGTGCGCTCCACGGGTCACTCCGTTGACCGTCGTCTTCGTCGACTTTCCGGTGCCGACGATTCCAACGGTCTGGACTGAGCCGGGCGTAAGGAACAGGCTTGGGTTCTCCTGTATCCTCGAATAGAAGCCGGGTTCCGGATTGTTTGTGAGAGGTTCGGCCATTTTGGTTCCTCCGCTCGGGTTTTCTCCGCTATACTACTTCGATTTTTCCTACCATGATGTCCGTCACATCGACGGCCCGGATGGTCTCCAACGCACTCTGGTCGACCTCGGCATGGTACTCGAGGTAGCACGGTATGTCTATCGTCTGCTCGTAAACTGGCCTGTTTTCAACCTCCACGATGTTCTCGGATCCCACCCGTATGTCCCTGGTGTACTCGAGTCCGAACCCGTGGATGACATCACGAAACAAATGCCGGATGAATATGATGAGGTGGTCGATCAGCTTCTCTCTCTCCAGCGTCGAGTTCGTCAGGACCGTTAGAGAAATCGTGAAGCTCAATTGACCCGAGAACCTGACGATGCTATTTGCCTCATCATCCTCGATGACATCGTCCTGGAGATACCGGAACGATGCGTCACCACCGGCGCAACTTACTACGATGGCCGGGTAGAACTCGAGCTGTAGCGGATGCGCCGTGTAGATGCGAATCTTCGACTCTTCTAGGACATCGCTATAGCTAAGATTCGGATCCGTGAACGCACTTGCGAAGGCCTGCCTAAGGGATAGAACGAAAGCGAGCTTCGCCCCCTCTAGCAGTTTCGGAACCTTCGTAAGGGTACTCGTCCCGTTAACAGAGGCCATTTGTCTTCTTAAACATGCAATTTTTCTACCCCAAAAGGACTATGAGAAAATGATGTAATCTGGACCGCCGCCCGGGTCGGAGGCCACCCCGAATCCGGCGCGTAGGTAGTCCACCGAATTCACTAGGCCCCACTTGGCCCGAACATCGGCATCGGTAATTTTCTGAAGCGGGGATGTCGGGGTGACGATTTCAAGGGTGATGCGCTGCGTGATTGGAACACCGCGGTAGTTCGAGAACGCGACGCTCCTAGCAACATACCGCTGCCCAGTGGACACCCTGACGAACACATCGTTCTCGTGGACGATGGGGTCCCAGTTAGTCCAAGCCTCGTTCTCTAGTAGCGGACGAAGTCCTGGTAGTTGATAATCTAGCTGGGCGACGGGTAGACCGCCGAACCGGATTCTTATCCTAATTGCAGGGAAGAACCCGGGATAGAATCCAACTCCGTAGGTCTTGTCGCTCCTGGTCATGGCCTGGTAGTTCGGGTCTAGGCCAAGCTCATCCTGCGTCGTAGGGTCGGGTAGGCCACGCCATTGCTTGATGAAAAGATCGGCATATTCCCCGGTGTCCTCAAGGATGCCCTTCGCACGGCGCCGGATTTCCTCCATGTAGTATTTCTGGTCCGATGTGACAATGAGGTTATTCGTTGTGTCGGAGAACCGCGTGGCATCGTCCGTGAAGCTACCGTACTGCATGGACCGGAGCAGATAGGTCCCATACTCATCGAGGAAGCGTGGTGAAGGACCCTCTGCCTTCACCCAGAAGTAGACAATCTGCCCGGGGGGATAGGCCGGGGCCTTGAACTCGAAGGAGGTCTGCGTCGAAGGGAGTGCCGCACTCCCGGAAATGAGGCTCCGGATGTGCAGCGGATCGAACCCGCCATACACCCGGTATCCGGTCGCTCCAGCCGCTACGGGCCAGGAAATGATGTATATCGCCCTATCCTCGGTGGACACGACCTTGACGACCGGGTCCTCCAACGACGGGACGAACATCCCGTTCGACACTTCGCCTCCCGCCAGTAGAGACCTTTACTACTTGGCTGGTTCCTCTTCTTGACTCGACTGCTTGGCGCTCTCCATCTCGTCGATCTTCTGCCGGATGTAGGAAATCGCGCCCTCTAGGCGGCGACCGATCGTGATGAGCCGATCCTTCTGGGACTGCCCCTCTTCCAGCTTCTTGTTGAGGGCCTCGACATCGGCCTCGAACTTCTTTAGGTCACCCTTCAACGACTCGAGCACATTCTCCATTTCTTATCTCCTATGTTCAGAAGGCACGACCCGGGGGCCCCGGAGGGCCCCCGGTGAGCGCAGCCCTGACTAAGATCAGCTGAAGATGACGCTGAAGTTCCCGCTTTTCGAAACGGATCCCGGCGGTAGGTCTCCCGCCTCCCACACCCAGTCAACCGTCACCGTCCCGGGTGCCGTGTCTGCGACGACTAGTCCGGTGATCTTCGCCCCGTTCGGCGTGAACGAGATGGGTCCCGCCACACCGTTGATGGTCGGAGCGGTCCCGCCGGACAGGGTGAATGTGACCACCGCGTCCGGGTAAAGCGGCATCGGGTGGAAGGGGTCGAGGAACTGATGAGCCACCCACGCATCGAACGGTGCCGTGACTAGCTCTGCCGGAGCCGGGTCTGCATGATTGTTCACGACAACGGTAAATTTCGCGTTCCGAATCATCTGCACGACCGCCGCCAGCACATCAAGGCCTTCCCTGTCTCCCAACATGCGCCCGCGGTGGAATGTCCCTGCGGTTGCGGACATGAGGAAAGAATTCTCTTCCGGTGTCATCGGCATTTGAATGCCTCCTTTGCGAATTTTCTACTGCGTCACCTCGTAACCCCAAAGGGTCACTTCCTTCCCTTCGAACTCCGCCCGGATGGTACCATCCGGCATACGAGCCACGAGCCGGCCCTTCTTACCGGATGCGACATGAGTGACGGCGAACGGGTCCGTCTTCTCGTCGTCGTCCGCCATCCGCTTCAACATGTCGTGGAGCGAGGTGGACTTCAAAACCTTCTCGATTTCCTCCGTCCGGCCCATGGGGCCCTCCTCGATCGGATCCATTTCCTGATCCGGAGCGGGGATGGCCTCCTGCTGGAACATCCCTTCGTCCGAAGCCTTAGCGGCTAGAAGCAGGCCGTCCGGGCTCTCCTCAGATGGGATGCCGATGTCGTCACCCCAGTCCACAACGACCTTCCCGCCACCTATGGCGATGATGCGACCTGGCTCGTCGCCGACATTGTTCAGGCCCTCGAGCTTCTCGGACTTGCGCCACACGCGGTCGTGGAGCTGGAAGGTGGCCACGCCCGAAAGCTCGCCGCGGAACGGCTGCTTACCGATGTCGCGTACTTCGGCCTCTTCGCTGCCCATCTCGGATCTAGACGGAAGGGCCTGCTCCTTCATCAACATCCCGGAAAGGGCCGCGGCCGAAGCGACCCCGAGGGACTGGAGCATCTGGATGGCGGCGGGGGTTAGCGAATCCCACACGCTCTGCATTCCATCGACGCCCATCATTAGAAGGTTCTGCCATCCGCCAGCGGCCTGTATCAGCTCCGGCACGGACTGCAGAATGGAGACGATGTCAGCCTTGCGCTGGATGCTGTCCTTGAGGGACGAGAACGGCATCGCGGCCGGGATCTCCGGAAGCGGCTTCGGCGGCATGGGGCCCATCACCGTGACCTTTGGCTTGGGTCCGATCGGGACAGCCATGCCCTCCATGGCGGGTGGGATGTCGGGGCCCATCTTCTCGAGCGGGGCATCCATGTCATCCATCTCTCCGTCCTCGTCCTTCTCGCCAGCCATGAAGTCCTTTAGGATCTTGATGGCCTGTTCAAGCTCTTCGATATGGGGCTCGTCTTCCTTCTTCTCCATCTTGAGGAGCTTCTCAGCCATCTGGACAAGGCGCTTGAGTTCCTTCTTCATCCGCTTATCGTGGGCCTTGTGGGCGCGCTCCTCTGACTTGGAGGGGCCCTCATCCTCTTCTGGCTTCTCGGGGGCCTTGGACTCCTTCTTCTCCTTGGGCTCCTTGGGCTCTTTCTTCTCGGGCTTCTCTTCCTTCTCGCCATCATCGTCGTCGTCCTTCTTACCGAAAGGCGGAGCCTTCTTGTCGGACTTGGGCTTGTCGTCCTTATCGTCCTTCTCTTCGCCCCCGTCCTCCTTCTCGCCCTTCTCCTCTTTCTCTTCGTCCTTCTCTTCCTTCTCCGGGCCATCGACGAACGGGTTGCCCTTGCCCTCCGCGGCGAACTTCTCAATGAGGTTCATGGCCGCCGCCTGCAATACCTTCTCGAGCTCCGGCCGAATCTGGTCGGCGATGGCGCTAGCCTCGTCCTCGTCTAGGCCCTCGGCCTTGAGCTGTTCGACGATGGCCAGAATGCTCTGATTGACCTCACGAAGGAAGTCGTCTTCGGTTGAAGGCTCGACTTTCGACTTGAGCATGGGAGTCTTCGCGGGCATCTTCTCATGAGTCATGCGCGAGGACTGCTCCGGATTCTCCGGGGTGGTTTCCTCAAGGCTCATCTTCTCGCCTGGCTCACCCTCCGCGGGTGCCTCCTCGGACATGTACGGGATGCTGGTCTTCGTCCCGGCAGCCTCGCGCCGGACCGAACCGACGAAAGAGAAGAACTGGTCCTTGCTCAGGTCGGAGAACTCTAGAATCTCCTTCAGAACATCCTCCGCTGGCTCACCGGACTCCGCGCGCCGGAGAAGCTCTGCAACGGCATTGAGCATCTCGGACGATCCGAGGACCTTCCTCGCGTGTTCCGCCACGGAACCCTCGGGCTTCCCACCCTCCGGAAGGCCAAGAATCTGCTTCGCACCGGGAGCATCCTGTATCCGCCGCTGCCACTCCTTGCCCTTCTGGGCCTCACCAGCGGGAGCCTGTATGACCGGAAGCTCCGGCGGTAGGGCCTGCTTTAGAACATTACCAGGATATATCTGCGAAAGATTGCTCATAAGCTCGTCGACGCTCTTCCCGGTGATCTTCGACAAGTTGTCCATAAACTCACCGAGCCTAGCCGCGGTCGCCGGATCGAGTTCCGCTATGTGGCGGAAAATCACGGAAAGCATGCTCTTCTTCGGTTCGGGGACCTTCATGCCTTTCTCCCTCGCCTTCTCTAGGGCGATAGCCTTATCCTGACCTGGCGCGAACTCCTTGCCCTTGCCTTTCTCCTCATGGAGCTTCCTCAACTTCTGCTCGATGAATTCCTTGGCCTTGGTGGAGTATTTTCCGCTCGCTTTGAATTCCATTTTCGCCGCGCTCCTTGGGTCGAATTCGACTATGGTCCCTACGGATATTTGGATTTATGCTACTGGCCGGTCTTCAAATCCCTCAGGATTTTCTCGGCTTCTTCGATAGTCAGGTCCTTCACGGACCGGCCCGATGTCAGGAGATAGTCCTCTAAGTCCTGGGCCTGCATTAGAAATCCATAATCCAGTTGCTCTTTAAGGGGTTCGCGGGAGGAGGCCTTAGCCTCCATCTTCTCGAGGCGGTCGTAATAATCGCTGAATTCCGCTAGGTGATCTAGCGCGATCTCCCGGGCGACCTCTGTGTCCTCCGTGTGCTCAAGCTCCACCTGGATGCCCTTCTTGAGCTGCTCCTCGATGACGGATCGCTCGACCCCATGGGCGCTCGCAATCTGGTCGACATCCATCCCCTCGGACTTCCCGCCCGGGACCTTCTCACCCTTCGGAAGCTCGTACATCTTGTCCTGAAACCCTCCCCCTGCTAGTAGGGCCTTGTCGATGACAACCTTCTTCCCGTCGAACACATCCATCCCCTTGAACTTGTCGCCCTCACCGCGCTTGACATAGGCCAAGGTCATGTGGGGAATATACTCCGGGAACGGGTCGTTGACCTCAAGGCTCTGCTTCACATGCTGATTGAGGAGCATGAGCGGGTCGGACACGATGTCGACTTTGAGGACATCGTAGTCCCTATCCTCTCGTCGGAAGATGGAGATGGGGCCGAACTCTACCTCGACCGGAGAGCAGTTCCCCATGAGGGAGTCGATCTCTTTGACATCACCAGTGAGAATCCCGTTCTGAAGCGTGATGTGCGGGCTATTGTCCTTGCCCTTTCCGTCCTTCCCGTAGACGGCCTCGTCCGGGATATTCTCGTCGGACCAAGAAACGACCTCCTTCGCCATCTCATCGGGGACCATCATCATGATGATCGCCCCGCCATTCCCGGCTTCTACTTCGAAAGCGAAAGTGTTCGGCCTCATGGAGTCACCTCGGGAGCAGCCTCTACCTGGGCCGGGGCCTCTTCGGGTGCCGGGGCCGCTGGCTTCGCCTCTTCCGGAGCTTCCTTTTCAGGCCCTTCGACTAGTCCGGGCCCAACCTCCGGGACCGCTATCTTATAGTCCCTCGGCCTAAACTTGCCTTTGATCCAAGAAAATTCCGGCTCTTCGGAAAGCTCGACGATTATCGCCTGGGCGGTGAACAAAATCTTGTTGATGAGGTTCTCCGGCCTCGGTGGCTTCCCCTGCTTGAGATCGGAGATGCACTCCTTCCTCTGCGTCTCGACATGCGCCGCCGAGAGCGGTCCCTCGTACGCGTCGAGGATGATGTCCGGGCTCTCTCCGGCCCGCAGTCTTTCCGTGATTTCTCCGGCGAATGATGTCCACTCAACCCTTCGGAACACATCGAACTGTGGGCTTAGGAAGACCATGGCCTCCGGTGATTCACGGGCCTTCATCTGGATGCTATTGAGCTTCGACCTATCGACAGGAGGAAAATCGTTCGCACCGACATCGGACGAACTCTTGAATTCCTCGCTCTTATCAACCCCGGGAATTACGCCAGACGCCTTGACCCTATACTCATAGTATCTCTCCGGGTCGGTCCCATGAACGAACCGAATATGTAGGAGGCAGGTGCAATTCGGATGAGACATGGCCGTCATGTTCGGCTCAATCCCTAGGATATTTACGCTCACCTCGTTGACCATGCTGGCGAACTGGTCGAATGTCCACGGCCTAGATTCCGGAGCCTGCTGCGACCAATACTCACAGATGGGGTATCCAGTCGACTGCTCCGTGACCGCGCATGATCGTCCGCCGGGAGCCTCCCACCACACCGTGCATTTCTCCCTAGGGAACCCGCTCAATTCCGCCCTCTGCACCAAGTCGTTTATAACAGAGGCCGTCCGGTCGTCCCTAACAACAGCAGACGAACGGTTCATCCCGCAACCGCACCCGTCCGCGTGGACGAACGGTCGCTTGACGGTGAGCTCCTGCGGCCACACGCCGGGACGCTTTGGACCACGGAAGACCTTGCGTACGCTAGGCTTAGGAACACGAGGGGGGCGGGGCTTGTCGCGGACCCGTTTCTTGCGCTTCTTCTCGGCGGCTCCGCGGAACCACTTCACGCTCATCTACCCTATCCCCTCCTGCGTGGAATCAAGAAATCCTGTACTTCATAATGGTCTCCAAAAGCTCGGACTTGGAGAGGCACTTCGTCCTTCCGTGCCGGACTATCCCGATGGCGATCTCCGGCTTGCATCCTAGGTACTCCATGACGACACACGCCGCCACCGCGTCTGCCGTGTCCTGTGGACCTACTATGACGACGGAGTACGACTCCGCCTTCATCATGCAGGCGCACATCCTAATGAGTCCGGCGAAGGCGTTGTCATCGACCTCGTCTTCGATGGACCAACAAATCCGCACGGAACCAGAACGCTCACATGAGGATAGAACCTCAGGGTTTCCCGTGAGGTTCACGATGACCCTGATGTCCTTGAGATCCGACTTGGACACCATGTCCCCGCGGACCGTGAACAACCTGCCGTGTACTATCTCATGCACGACGGCCCCCAGCGTTTGCGTCCGAAAATAATGCTTTTTTGCTATGACCAGGCGGCCATTCCCCTTAGCCGCCTAGCCATTTCCTCACCAACCAGGGAACCGAACTTGAAGCCTATATCTCTATCTTTATCCCGCACTCCAGGATCGGCTTTCCCGTTTCGTCCGACGACTCCCTGATGTCGAAGTGAATCGCCCCCCACCCCATGGCCGTCGGACGCATCATGCCCTGCTCCACATAGTCCGGGGCGTCCAGGGTCAGGTTGTAGCCCCTCGTCGCAGACCCGATGTTCAGGAGCGCGATGTCCCGGCTCTCCAGATGAGGCTTCCCGCGCTTGTGGCCCGGAGCTATGACTGTCGTCTTCGCCGACACTAACTTGCAGTCGTGCCCCCGGATATAGGCGTCCGCGTAGAACCCCTGGGATGTCCGCTCCAGCTTGTTCAAGGCCGTCGCCAGGGTCTGCCCGCCGCCCGCGCCGTGCTGCATGTGGACGACCTTCCGGATGGTCTTGCCCTTGTACTTCCCCTTCCCTACGAAGTCTATCTCCAGCCATCCGGACATCTCCCCCATATACGGGACCTTTTTACCCGACAATGCCCCCAGGCGCCCGCAGGTATATTGCACGGAATTCATCGACGGGGTGAGCTGCGTCCAGTGGTGGCCCGCAAGCACCCCGAGGATTCCCAGCTTGGACTTGGCCATCGGAAGGAGTAGAGGGATGACTTCCTTGTCTACCCATGCTAGATGCTTCTCCCCATCCTTCGTTAGCACTTCCGGCCGATCGGAGAATGTCTTGTACCGTAGGACCCTCGTACTCGGCCTATCGTTGTCTTCGATGTCCCCGAGAAAGGCCACCATGGCCCGCTCGTTCCCAACAATCTCGTCTATGATTCTACTTATCAGCTTCTTGTTGCACGAATCACTACCTATCTGGAAGTCCCCCAACGCGTAGAGCGAGAACCTCCCGGTGGAATTGAATTCCACCCTCGAGCCTTCTATCCAGGCCATCGGATGACCCTCACCCCGTTGGGGCTCGTTGGGTTATCCCAGCCAAGGGCCAGACGGCTTCGCCAGCGACATCCTGAAGTCGCCCATCTCCTTGGCTAGGGATTCTATCCGTTCCTTAGCCTTACCGATTTCCGACGCATAAGCGTCGGCCTTGGAGGACACCTCCCTGTCTTTCCCAGACTGGCCCTCCATGGTCTTTATTTTCAAAATCGAGGAATGAGCCTTCTGCATGGTTGTGACCGCGTCCAAAAGGGACTTGGCAGACGCCTCCATGATCGAGGCGGCGTCCTTCATGGACATCGGAGCCGGCGGAAGCTCGGGTGCCGGTGCTTGAGGCATGGGAAGCTCCGGGAGCGGGAGAGGCTTGGCCGCGCGCTCTTTATCGAGAATGTCCAACGGCTTCTGCGGAGGGTCCATCTTCGACGGAAGCTCCGGTTCGTCCATCCACGCCGCCTTGGTGTTCTTCATTTTGTTGGCCTCTTCGGAAAAGTGTCGTCGTGCTGCCACACGAATACGATTTTCCATCTATAATCTCTCGCGGCCGACCACGAAACCGACGCATCATCCGCCACCTTCAAGACGACATACGAACGCCTTCTATTCATTCGAGAACTCCACAGCATGGCCTCCACCTCCGGCGGCTCATTTTCGAAGCCATTGTATCGCCAGAGCCACCGAAGCCGGAATCGCGCCAGCTAGAAACCCCCACACGCCGGACTTGACTTTTAGCATGGCGATCTCGACTTGGAGCTGGACCATGTCCTTCTCTCGGACTTCCTGGATCTCTTTCTTGATGGAATCCAAATCCTTGTCCTGCCTATCTAGGCGTTGGAGCACCATCATCTGATACTTGCTCCAGCCGTTCGTTCCCTTCCCGCTCATTGCGGCCTCTCCGTTTCGGTTATTCGGAATTCCGATTTCTCACCGGCCGGTGGCCGTGAATATGTCGAGGACATTCAGAAGGCCCCGGCTAACGATTCCCCCCATAGAAAGCGGTAGCTGAATCGTCCCGACGCCTATCGGTAGGTCGTCCGCGAAATCGAGCTTCACGATCGGCATCTGCTTCGTGAAGACATCCGCGATGATCTCCAAAGCCTGTTGGATCTTCGAGCCGCGGTCGATGTCCATAACCACGCCGCCGGGTTCTGAGTACCGCCAGTCCCGAATGGAGATGGGTAGGAACCTCGAAGTCAGAGCCGTCATGGTCGCTAGTCCGACGATGAAGAACGCGTACTGCCCCGGGAAGCTCATTGCCGTGAAATAGGTCTGGGGCGGATACGAGTTGAAGATTCCCACGGCCAGGTATAGGCCGTTCAGGTAGTCCTCGTCCGTCATGGTGTCCTGGATGACCTGTGGGGTTGCCCGCCGGATCTGCTCGATGAACCACCGCTCAACCGGAAGCGGATCGAAGAAGGTCAGGTGCCATGGGCTTTCGTACGATGTCGTCGAGGACTTGAAGGTGATGAGGTAATATTTCCCGTACCTACTCGTGTTCGTCGGATCGGTGAAATAGTTGTTGTAGTCCCCGGATGCCGTCTTGTAGTCCTGCTCGGAGATTTTCGCGTACCCGTCGTTCTGCCTGTTCGAGCGGAATATATAGACCGTGTCGATGTCAGACCTGCTCTTGATTTCGCCAGGGACGGTCCACCTGACATTCGCGCCCTTGCCGAGATCCAACGGGGAAGAACTCATTCCTCACCTCCGACTAGTTCGGGGTCGACCGGGAAGGGGACCCATCTCTTCGTCTTGTAGTCCATGCCGTAGATGTGGACGATTCTTGGAGGCTCCTGGGGTGTCCTCTCCGGAGGAGGGACCGCCGCGGCTGGAAGGACTTCCTTGACGAATTCCAACGGCTCGTCACCGTCCCCTATCACCACCCGGACCGTGTAGGCCGACTCCGGGTTCATCTTGTTCTGCTCGTGGGAGATGACGATGCCGTCCACATCGCCCTGGAACTTGCTCGGGTTGTCGGGGATGAACTTCGAGAACTTCAGGGGACCCTCGTTTCCTTCCTCGTCGACGAGGAATGCGGACAGGGAATCCTTGGCTCCGTCGGGAAGGGAGCCGGCGTTCCATAAAAGGATCAAGTTCTTTTGGTTGCGGCGAAAGATCCTAAAGTTACAGTTCACCGGCTCCCCCTCCGCTCAGTTAGGCTCCCAGCTCCGAGAGCCGCTGCCGAACAAGCGACTTCACATTCTCGGACTGAGTCGAGACTCCGATCTCGTCCAGGAACGACTTGTCCGATTCCTTCGAGATCGACCATTTCTTCTGCGCGAACGACTGCCGAAGGAACTCCACCACCCGCCCGGAAGCCTTGGTAGAAGGTTGCTCAGCGTCATCGGATGGCTTCACGGCATCCGATAGCGCGTGCATGGCGGTCGAGAGGTCCTTCTCAACGACCTCCTGGACCGTCTGGAGCTGGGCGCCGGACCTGCCGCCGCCTACCAGGATTTGGGCCTGGTCTCGAGCGATCTCGGCGTCCGCGTCACCAATCTCCTCGCGCTCCGGCTCGTTCTCAGCCAGGATCTTCTCGTCGTCGAACTCCGAGTCCTGGTTTTCCTCTTCGAGGACCTTGTCGAAGGCCTCCGAAGCGTTGGAGGAAGCCTTCATCCCAGGCTCGATGTGGTCTATGGACTTCCTGCTATCCAAGGCCACCACGATGCTGGGGTCCCCCTGGGAGACGGTTTCGATACCGTCTACGCCGATGTCGTCGGCCGTGATGTACTCGACGACCTTCCCGGTCCCGGTCATCTTCTTGATGGTCTTCCCGCCCTGCGTGTCGGGGGCGTTCATCCACTCCCTAGTCCTCGGGGACGATGTGGCAGGGGTACTGGTACCCTTACCGTCGTCAGGGACTAGGTAGCCCTTCTGGATGGAAAGGCGTAGCTCGGTGACCGTCTTCGCCTCCTCTTCGGTGAAATCCCTAGTGATTCCGAAAGGCGGGACTGACTCGCGCGTCCCTACGATGACGATCGCTTTCTGCGTGTTCCTATATTTCATGATTCCTCCATGTTCGAATTTCCGACGGGCATGAGGCCCGCTTCCATGGAAATAATGGATTTTTTCTACCTACGAATGGACGGGGAGGAAGAATTAGGACTTCTTGGGAAGGAGGGAGACGATCTCCGCGGCGCAGGCAGCGGCGTCCTTCTTTATTTCGCTACCGGAGAAGCGAATGACACGGTAGCCGGCGGCCTTTAGAGCGGCGTTGTTCCTAGCGTCACGCACCTTGGCCTCAGGGAGGTTGTGCCAAAGAAGACCGTCGGCGTAGACGCAGATGTCCGGGGCCACGAAGATGTCCACCACCGTCATGTCCAGGAGTGGGACCTGCGGCTCCCAGGCTATGCCCGCGGCGGTCAGGGCGGCCTGGAGGGCGAGTTCGATGGGGGTGTCGGAGGTCTTCCCGGCGTTCTTCTTGACATTGACCATGAA
>Ga0315284_10002381_pt1 | contig 26933 bp, 39 predicted proteins | sample YL17G09_16_MG_FD_203696 | JGI IMG/M metagenome (GOLD analysis project Ga0315284, IMG submission 203696) | Sediment microbial communities from Yellowstone Lake, YNP, Wyoming, USA - YL17G09_16 | ecosystem: Environmental > Aquatic > Freshwater > Lake > Sediment | place: USA: Wyoming | collected...
CGCTGCGGGCAGCAGTCTGTTCAAAGCCGTGGCTCCCGAGGGGTATCTCTGGCGGGTCGGCGAAGTCAAGGTCACCATGTCCAAGGACATCGCCCTCAAGGACACCATTTTCTTCCAGCTCTGGGGCAACATTGGAGCAGGTATGCAGCCGTTGTCCGGGGAGGAGGTATATCAAACCCTGGACGATTACTTGCAGGACGCAGCCTCCATCGACCCTGAGTTTCCAGCTCCGACTGGAGACGCTGGAACCGATTCCTGGCGGGCGATTATTTCCTCCCGCCTCAGTATGCGATTCTCGTACCAATGGAGCGCGGTGATCGATCTGGAGTCGGCCTACGCCATGGAGATTCGTTGCTGGCTAGAAAACGACACCCCGCATGTTGGCGATTGCGGAGTTGCTACTTTCTTCGGACGAAAGGAAGAAGTGTGAAAAACATCAGCATCGTGTTCGAACGTGACAAAGGCTTCGTGGCTGCTGCCATCCGGGCAGTGACCAAGTATGATTCCAACCACGTGGCCATTCGGTATGACTCTGACGACTGGGGAACGCCCTGGGTGCTGGAGGCTACTGTCAATCGTGGGGCTCAGCCATTCCCGGTGCGTAAGCGCGTCTGGACTCACGTTTACTTGGTAAATCCTGGGTGTGACCTTGTCCCTCATATCCAATCGAGCGATACTTTGATCGGCCAGAGATACGACTTTCTGGCTATCTTGCTGTTTGGGTGGCTGTTCGCCATCTGGGATTATCTCAAATTGAAATTTTTCAGACCCCATTGGACGCTCAAGGGCCAGATGTGCTCCGAGCTCGTGGCGACAATTTTCAACAAGAAGTTCCCAGTGGCTTTCGAGTCTCCCCAGTGGACCAGTCCTGCGGAGATCGCACTGTTCTTGGACCAGCATCCGGATTCTTTTACGAAAGTGATCAATGTTGCTTGAGCGGCCAGACCCGGCTCAGATCGTACTTCAGATCTCGGCCTGCAATAATGATGGAACCCCCAAGACCGAGCTCGAGCTTGCGGAGGTCCGAGTCTATCATATTGCAAATAATATCGAAGTTGTTGATTTGTCCTGGGTCGCTGCGACACAAGTCGCGTCAAGTAACGTTTGGCGGTACGTTTGGGAACCAACGGCACTGCCCACGGGGCAGTATTCGATTCAGTTTCATCTGAGAGACCCGTCGAATGCTGACTTTGTCGGTCTGGAAGATCTCGTTGTTCAAGATTTGGCCGTTCAGGCCGATATCGAATTCCTCAAGAAGGTTGCTCGAGGCCGTTGGAAGATCGATACAGTATTCAATACGATGGTTTTCTACGATGATGACGGTCTGACACCACTGATGACGTTCCGGCTCAAGGACGCCAATGGCGTACCTGCTGCGATTAACGTCTTCGAACGGGTGCCCGAGTAATGTCGACTATTATTACACTCGGGTACGGCTACGATACTCCGTCGGTCATCGTTCATGACATCGGAGAATATATTTTCGCTACGGTGACTCTGGAAGAAAAACTGGTGGGTACAGTTCGTGTCGAAGACCACATCTTTGCATCGGTCAAACTTGAAGAAGAAGTTTCAGGAACAGTTGAGATACAGGACACAGGTATTCAAGCAGAGATTTCTAGTGAGGACACTATTTCTGGAACAGTGACCGACCTGCCAGACGAGGAGTGAGACATGGCGACCGAGACAAACAAAGTCACGATGTTCCTGCGAGACGATAGAACTCTGTTTGTCGAAGTTCATTACGAGAGCGGGGCCGCAGTAGACTTGTCAGACTCCAAGATTTGGTTCACGGTGAAACAAAAAACATCCGACCCAGATACAAGTGCCATTTTGTCCAAGAAGAACGAAGCAGCTGGTGGCGCGGATACCGAGATTCTTATCGTCGAACCGGCCGAGAACGGCCAGGCCCAAGTCTTTCTCACCCCGGATGACACAGATCTGGTCAACCCTGGGGTGTATTCATACGACGTCCAGGTACTTTTGGCCAACGGTAAGACCTACACTGCAGTCCGAGATCAGATCATCTTCAAGGAAGACGTCACCAAAGCGAAGTCCTGAGTCTCTGACAAAGGAACGCACATGGCGCGAATTTTGCTCGTAGACTCCGATGTGAGTTATCGGCAGACGTGCGAAGCCATGCTGCGTTACGCTGGGTTTGAAATTGTAATAGATGAATCCGCATCCAATGCCCTCGATCGTCTTTTTAATCACGAACAGTTTGATCTCGTGATCATAAATTTAGATCAAGCCAGAGAAAAAAATTTCAAGTTTGTAAAAGACATTCGGCTTAGACTTCGCTTGGGGGAGACTAAATTACCAATAATCACGCTCAGTGATTATGACAGCGACGCTATTTTTGCTAAAGCATACCGCCATGGCGTAAACTTGAATATTCTGCGGGATAACACTTGCTCGCACGATCTTCTTCGTGAGGCTCGAGTATTTACCGGTCAAGTCAGGAGTCCGTTCAATGTCGACTGAAATCACATGGGCCCCTTATATTTTTATGGCTTCGACTGTTCTCGGACTGACCGGGGCTCTTCTCAAGTATGCACTCTCTTTGGCCGAGCGGCGCTTCTCAGATAAATTCGCTAATCAACAAGAATCTATCAAGAAACTTGAAGACCAAGACAAGCAATACGCTGTGATGCTCGAGCGACTACGGGACAAATGGGAGGAATTCCTCAGGGAATACCTGAAGATAGATAGTACGCGAGGCCAAAAGATTGATGCTCTATTTCGAATTGTTGACCAGATGCAGGATACTGTGAGAGAACTACGGGGGGCTATGAACTCGAAGATTGACGAATCTTTCCAAAGGTCACAAAACGAACTAAAATTATACCTTAGAGACCAACTACGGGAAGAATTCAATGAGCGGTCAGATCCAAAACGGCGTGTCTAGCCCAAGCATAGCCTCTTACCTGTTCGACGAAGAGCTCGATCAGAAGCTTGATGCCCTGCGTCCAAAGTTTGAACTTACGCTACGGGAACTCATGCGATTGTGCATTGATTGGTCAGGTGGGGTCCCAGATTATTACCGTAAAACTACCAGGGATGAGCGGGATCTTTTCAGTCGATAGGCTAGTTTGAGACGACGATATCGACCGTAGCGTGTTTGCTTTTGGCCGAAGCGGGTAGGTCGGCCCCGGCGTAGAAACGCTTGGTCTTGACGATCTTCCCGCTGGCACGATCCTTTTTGGTCAGTTCGATCTTCCACAGAGAAAGATTCTTGTCCGTTGCAAACTTCTTGGCCGTCCGGTGCTGCTTGGTCTCAAACCATTTTCCTCTAGGCTCTGCCATGTCAGGTCTCCTTGTACAACTCAGTCTTGAAGGTTTGTACATCTACTAGGGATAGATTCTCTTTACCAGCCCAAGAAAATTGGTATCCATCCCGCCAGGAAAACACCAACGTGTTGATCTCGTCAAGGGGCCAGAGTGGGCCACAGTCCCTCTTTCGATCGGGATCTACTCGGTGGTGATCAGTAAAATGTTCCCGCACAAGGGTCGGGAGCGCTTCAATAAGCCAGCGTTTGATCACGATGTTCGAAGCCAATTGGAAACTCGTGTAGGGTTCCCAGAAGGCTCCTTCGGCCGCTTGCACCAACTCGACACGATCTTTCGGGTAGGGTAATCGGTCTAGGTAAAAGTATGATTTATAATACAATTTCATGAACCCAGCGTTTACATGCTCAATGCCGATATGGTTCGAGTTGAATCCTCGGGCGTGCCAAGCAACTGTTTCACATGGGTCGACCAGAATCACCATCGTCCCATCTCGATCGATAACGATATGTGAAGATACGTTGGCTTCGGGGTGGGCCGCTGAAAACCAACTGAGAGTCCCGGCCATCTTCAAACTGGCGGTATAATGGTCGATTACACCCTTTGGATTCCCAACAGGCCACTTGGGTCCTTTGGCCACGACAGGAAAGTTTATTTTGTAAAAAATAGCCCCAACGTGGTCTGAAATTTTTGTTTGACCAAACTTTTCAAAACGTTCAAGCAATCCACAAGCCGCGTCCTTTCCGATTTTTTTACCGGCAAGGGTAGCCCAAGCTTGCTTTCTCAAACTGTCTGGAAGCCAGTGAAACAAATCTTTCATCGAGTTTTGTCAGACTGCGACATCCTCCACGGTAGCCTTTCGCTCCACAAGAACTTTGGGTACGTTGGACCCAACATAGTATCCGACCTTTTTACCGTTTCTTGTGGAGATGGTATATTTCCAGACGCGTGTCTTTTTCTTTCGGGCGCTTTTTTTGGCTTCTGTTCGTTCATCTGCCGGGAACCAACGTGTGTCCATGACCATGATAGAATCCTCCAAATTTGAACAACTTTGAAAATATACGCTGATTGAAGAATTCTGTCAAACGAAAGATGAAATTTATTGTTCGGTGGGCTATTTAACTCCTCGGAGTATAAAATTCTTAGAAACGGTGTCCAACATCCCTCGCGCTTCGAGAAGTTGGACCATCATTTCTTTTTTGTATTTCTTCTCACCAGAAAAGTAGATGGTCTTCACGGTTTGGACGGAACGAGCCATGAGCACCTCCCGAGTTTAGCATTTACACCCTTCGGCGTAGGTAGATGGATTCATTTGAATATCGAAAGCGAGTTTTTTCGTTTCAGTTGTAGTCCCAGTCGTTGTATCGTTTGTAGATAGCGCATCTGTTTGTTCTTGCAGTTGCAACGAATCATCGTAAATAGCAATCTCGTTAGATATGCTACGGAGCGCTACATCTAGTGATGCGATTGCATCGAGAGTCGCATTTCCGATCTCTTTGAACGATTGGACAACTTCTCCATTTTCGCCAAATTTTACATTGAAAAGTAATTCGAAGAATGTCATGAGATTTTGGATTTTACCTGGAGTCTCTGAACCTGCAACGGCTATGATACCGTAGACAGCCTCGGTTCCGGTATCAAACGGTGGGCGCCCTGTGTCGGACGTATCAAACAATGCTTTTCCGATCGAGTTCACCATAAAACTGTTTCCGCCCTTACCCGCAAAAGCATGGGCACCGGCGAATACACTCTTGGGCCAATCGAGTAAAGCTTTGATCAGTTTGAGTAGGGTTGTTGTGAGTTCTTGAATCCAGGCTATGTAGTCATTTACCCAGGTGGTGACAGCCTCGATATACTTTTTGATTTGATCCGATTTTGATCCGAGATATTTTTCGAGTTGATCGAGAAATGCTTCAATTTCGATAGTTATATCTCGTAAGGCTGGGATTATTGCGATGGGTCGCATGGCCGACCAGTTCGGAGATGGGCCCTGGCGCGAGAGACCAGATGAATCTTCTGGGATGAACAAAGACGTTTGAACAACTTCGGCCAAGGATACTTGCTCTGCCAGTGTATCTTCGGACTCTGCTTCCCCCATTTTTGTTACACGGTACACCTCGAGAGACGCACCAAAGTACCATAGCCCTGGACTGGCAAAACCGTTCACGGAGACGAAACTCATAAAAGTTTTGAACGGCATGGTCAGTATTTTTCTCTTGGCTAGCTCGACCGGATCGTTGACAGGTAGTGGCGCCTTGTCACCGTAAAGAACAACGTCTTTGATTTTGAACTTGACTGCATCCCCGTTTTCATCTGGATACGGCGACGTGTAGTAATAGCTCAGGATGCTGTCCCAGGCGAACTTGACGGCCAGGAATGGGGGCTCTGGTGTTCTTCCTCCAAAATTTGCCGTCATGTCGGAGAGCTTGAAGGTCAGGATGGGTTTCGTCTCGCCAGTTTTGTAGGGGGTGAGCTCGGTTCGAAGGTTCTGGATCGCGGGAAAATTCGGCAGGGGGATAGATTTCAACGCTTCGTCAAGGGGCCCAGGTCGTTTGCCATCTGAGAACAAGGTCGCCAGCTTGGCGATAACAGTGAGTAGATCCTGGAACGTTTCTGACCCAAAATACAAAAGAACGCCGGCCATATAGGCATCGTCGTCATATTGCGGGCGAAAGGTATCCATGTCGTCTTCCAACGATTGGGTCAGTTGCCCCATGAACCCAGCGTTGCCTCCCCCGCCCGCAGTGCCTCGAATGCCCATGGCGACATTGGCAAGTTTTCCCGCGGGCTTCTTGAGTAGGGAGTCGATGTCTCCGAAGACATTGATTGCCGGAGTCAGTTCCGGGTCGAGGGATGGCATTGCATCAAACGCGATGACGTGCACGCCCGCTCCCGCAGGCCCAGCGAGGTCTTTGAGCATTGCCCGGATTGTGCTGATTGCGGCTGTGATCCCCAGTTTCTCCGGGTCGGTCAGGTCCGTGGCTAACTTGGCGAGAAGATTGGCGTAAGCCGTAGCGATGCCGGCGATTGTGTCCACGAACGTGACGATCGCATCGATACCCTTGACGGGTTTCTCGATGAGTTTAAGCCAAGGGGCATCACTCAGGGCGAGGGTTTGCCAGCGAGTGACGGGGGCGCCGCGGGTACTGAGCACGTCGTAGACTTGGTCGGCCATGGAACATCCTTTCCCTGGATCGCAAGGTGCAGCCGAGCCTGTGCAAGTTGCTTCTTGACGGTCAACTCAGCGAGCTTGGCGTTGAACTCGACCAGCTTCTCGAGAAGGGTAACGATGTCACCTCGTGGCAAAGGAGACCAGGTCATGCGACGAACACTTTCGTGGAGGCCCAGGCCGAGAGCTTGGCAGATAGAGCGTCAGCTGAGGTCCCGATTCCTTGGACAGCAGTTACCAAGGACGGGAGCGCTGGAGTAGCGGCTTTGGCAAAAGAACTGACCTGCCTCAAGAAGAGCGCTAGATCGAGTAGAACTTTGGTCCCTTTGAGAGCGACTTGATTTGCTCCTGCTCCGCCAATCTCGATTACTGACCCATTGACCGTAGTGATGCCCGCGGCCTCTAGCTTGAGGTTGGTCAAAGCCTTGATGGATGTTTCGAGTCCTGAGCTAAGCGACACGTTTCCAAACATGCTACTCATGTTTATTTTACCCGTAGGTGACTCCACGGTCAGATTGAAACTGCTGGATGGGTTTATGTTCGCAGGCAGCTTGCCAATACTGACGTCCCACGACCCGTTGGTCACGTTCAGCCCATAGGCTGTGTCCCCAGGTTTGGAGGTCATTTTGCCCGAGACGTTGTGGTCCAACGTCTGGCAGGTGACTACGCGACCGTTTTGTACTGTCTCGGATGAAGTTCCCATGACAGTAACCGAGTTGTTTATATTGATCGCGCACGTTCGGTTTCTCTTGAAGACCTCGGTCCGATCGCCCCCTTGAACCTCGACATGATCGCTCTTGGTCACCACACGCCAGTGGTCCCCGAATACCCCGACTCCCTTGGTGCCAGTCACATTCGTGATGTGGTTGCCAGAGTGGTACGCGCTGTACCCACCATCGTACCCGATATTTACTCGGTAAATAGGGTCGCCACTTTTGCTCGCAATCGAGAAAAATGAGAACCCCTCAACGGTCCCCAGGCCACCCCGGTAGGTCCACTTGTTCCGATTGGATCCTGTCTCGGTCATCTGGTCCAGGCCGCCGTAGAACTCGATGGCGTGTCGGCCTCCGTCGCTCTTGACCTTGAGGTCCCCGAACGCCGTCAACACATTCAATCGGCGCGCGACCAGATTGACAGTATCGTTATTTGTCCCACCAAGCACATTGATCTGGGCCCAGGGGGACCCGAAGATGGAGGCAACTCCGCCGTCGAACACACCGACGTATTGCCCCTGCCCGCCCAAGCGACACCAGTCGCCTGAGACGAGGTTCTGGGGCAGCTCCCCTCGGTAGTTCACCCGCCCACGCTGAGTGACCCCCAGGCCCTCCGGAAAGATTTCTGGTGTTGTTGCGTCAGAGAGTACCGACGGGAGCGGGGTGGCTACGAAACCTCGAATTCGAGTACCGAGAGGACCATCCAACTTGAGCTCTACTCGTTGCCCGTTCGCGGGAATGAAGACCTCGCCCCCGTTGCCCTGGTACCCCTGGATCAAACCCGGGAGGGGGAGTGAGTCGTAGATGCTCCCATCGTCGGTCTTGATCTGGCAGGAACACGTCTCTGGGTAGACTTGAACTATCTTTCCAAAGACAGATGACTCCCGACGTTGATCATCTAGAGGGTCACCACGTAAACGACCTTTGCGTTGGGAAGGATCAAATATGGCCATGGGCTAAAAATAACGCGGATAGACAGAGGAATGCAACTTTTATTGAAGTTTGAGAAAATCAACCAACGCTGCGAAACGCAGGGACGTCTACTTCGCTCCCGTCTCCTTGGAAAACGGCTTTGAAAATAGAATTCTGGGTGGGGTACCCTTGCCGTGCGCTTCCAAAAGCTGTCGGGCTGATAGGGATAATCCGATCGGAGATCACGTTCACGTTCTCCATGATCATGCTCTGCCCAGCGGTGACCCCGAGGGACCAGTTGGTGAGCAGGCACGCTTCCATGTACAGCGCCCCCAGAGCATCGTGAATCTTGTCCCTGAAGAACACGGCCAGACCGAAGGGAATCTTGAACAGTTCGGAGTCCATGTTGGCCACGAACATGTCTTTTCCATCAGCACCCCACATGGCCCTGTCGTCGAAGTTCGCCGGATTGATCCCAGCGACGATCGCATTGGTATACAGCGCGCGCAGCAAGTTTCGTCCCTTGACGAACAGCCGGGCGATGTTGGCCCCGTGGTTGGGCTTGCCCACCAGGTAGAAATACCGTCCCGAGCCGACGGCCTGCGCCGGGATGACCGGGTTCTGGCTGGTGATCTGCATGTTCTGCACCATGCCCAGAGGTAACATGGTCTCGTACGCGATGTGCGAGGCGTTCGCGGTCAGGTAGCGTGCTGGGCCGGCCAGGATCAGGGTATCGTCCGGGTGAGCGGCAGTCAGCGCCGAATGATCCATCAACCGTTCGACGTAACTGTTCTGAAAATTCCAGTTAGTAGCTTCTGTTACGGCATTCGGGGTGGGGTTAGCCATATTTCAACTCCTTGAACTGGTAAGTCGTTTGAGCAAAATTTCACCCGTTCGGGGTCAAGCCCATGTAGTGCGAGCTCATATCCGATACCGCTGGCGCCCCGTAGCTGCTGGGCCCGTAGGCTGCCGAGTCGGGGTAATACCCGGGGGGAGTGCCGCCGCGCCCCCGGGGGCCCGCGCGGGACATCAGGTACCCCGCGCCAGCTGCGCCTCCCAGGCGACCAGCCCAGTCGGCTGCGGGCATCTGCTGTTCGGTGGTCTTTATTTTGTTGAGAAACTCTTCTGGGTTCGTGATCTTCGAAGCCATGTCGGGATGCTTGCCCATGGCTTTTTGCAGACCCGGGAGGTCCAACTTGTCGAGTTTCAGGTTGCCCATCTGCTTGACCAGGGCGAGTTCGTCGGGAAGGAACTTGCTGTTGCGCAACAGGCTTCGAGCGATGGGTCGTCCCGCGGCTCCAGCAGCCATCCCAGCCAGTGCTCCCATGGGGCCGTTCTCAGGGCCCGCCATGTAGTAACCAAGCGCTCCCGGGGCCCACAGATGCGCCGTACCCCGGGCCATTCCACCAAGAGCTGACTCGAGAAAGCCTTCCTTCACCATCGACCCAGCGACTCCACCCTCTTCGAGCGCCTGCTGCGCACCGAAGCGGAAGGCCAGCTCGAGCAGCTCAGCGTGTTTGGTTTTTTCTGGGAGACTTTTGATGTTGGGGGTGTGATGCGCCCACCGACTGGCCGTCCCCTTGGGGAGATCGCCGCGGTCCTCTGCAGCGAACATGAACCTCTGTTGGGCTTTGCTTTGGAACGGCATCCAGACCTCCGGTGATTTCAACTCAAATCATATAGCTAAAACCACTTATAAATCAAGATTGAATCACGACCGAAGGTGCAGGCCAATCCGGTTGACCACCTTGGGCAGAAGCACCTCGACGTAGGACTCGACCCGGTCGACCTCGCTCTCCAGTTGAGCGACAGCAGTCACGGTCGCGTCAAGAATCGGGGTCCCGATCTTGGGGTAGATGCGAAGCTTCAGGTACTGGACCCCTGCTTCGAGTGACGCCTTCATGGTCCCGAGGGTGTCTTCGTAGATGTTGTACCGACCCGGGAATTGCATCATGATTTCTTTCAGATACAAAGAGACGAAGTCGAAGTTCTTCACGTTCATGAACTCGCCGAAGACGTACGTGCTGACGTCCGTGGTGACTTCGTGAATCGTGTAGGGCAGCGACGTCTCCGAGTCCTGCACGAACACGTACCAGCCGCCGTTCCGGAGCGCGGTCAGCTGGTCATCGTTGAAGTAGAAGTTCGAGTTGAAAATCTGCTGGATCCCGGCGACCCCCAGGTACGAGAATCCCTGATGCGAGGGCAACCCGGCCACCATGCCGCCCACGGCGCAGGCCAGGTACTGCCCCGACTGCTTGTTCTGGGTCTTAGTGAGCTCGTTCTGCAGGTCGCTCACGTAGCACTCGTTCGGCCACACCATGACGCAGCGCTTGTTCTTCAGGCTGGTGGTGATGGTGTTGAGCTCGGTCACCTGAGCGTCCAGGTTCAGATCGATGTTGATCCGGTACGGGCAGTCCCCGCTGTATCCTACGATGAAGTCCTTCGGGGCCAGCTCCTCGAGATCGTCCAGATCCGCATTGATGGTCTGGTTGTTCACAACCTCGTCGACCTTCCATTGGGTAGTGGGAGTATCCCAATGAGTGATGCCGGTCGCACTCGGGTAGGGGATCTCGATGTCCTCTCCGGGGTTGATGGTGGTGAGGAACGAAGCCGCGTCGTCGCGCAGCTGGGTGAGGCGCTGCCGGACGGTGGCCAGGGTGTCGCCATTCGACTCGGTAGCGATGCTGAAGACCGCAAAGTCGGTCGTCGTGCTGGCCGCCAGGTTCGAAGCGCCACCAGCGACCCGGACTTCGTTTGCGCTGATGACCGTGGTGACGATCCACATTCCGACGTTGGCGGCAGTTCCAGTGTCACGGAGGACATAGAGAATGTCTCCAGCCGCAACGTTGGTAAACGCGCCGGTCTTGACGATTCGGTTGGGGGTCGTCGATGCCGTAGCGGCAGCTCCGAATGCATTCGGTTGGTAGATATCGACGTTGGCCGCAGCCGTGCTGGTTGTGCCATAGGCCAGATGGAGTACGATGTTGCTGGTGTCGATGACCGCCTTGACCAGCCAACCACCGTTGTAAGCGCTATTGCCAGCGGCCTGAACGTGGACGACGTCTCCGACCAGAACTCCAGTGAAACCACTGGATTTGGTCAACTGAACGAAACCTTCGTAGGCATCAGCCCCTTCAGAAATGGCCACCGTGGTCAAGGACGCCTTGGGCGAGCCGTCTTCTGTCCGAAGCAACTTGTCACGCATGGCGTAGCAGCACCGCGCGGCGCTGTATCCAGCGGTCCATTTCGATCCGACTGCAGTTGTCGTGCGTGCGCGTTTCTCCCCCAGGGCGCCGAGCAGTCTTCGTGCTCCAGCATACGTGGATGAGAAGATGTGCAAGCCAGCCCCAACGTTGCTCATTCCTGCGTCACCACCAGACGATCTGGCAACGTCAAGAACGAGATCAGCGGTAATCCCGTTGGTCACGAACTTGGTCTCGGCCGCGGGGTCAACGAAGATATCGTAATAATCGGTTGCAGGGTTCCCCGGCAACGTCGACCCAGTCAAGCTCGGGGGCGCCGAGCTCTTCTCGGTCGGCAGGGTCTCGTAGGAACCAATCACGACCCGGAACTTGGACTTGTCAGGGTCTTCGAAAGCCAAGCAATGGGCGGTCCACATGGCATGAACCGAGACCCAATCCGCGCCAACGATCGAAGACGTCGCAGGAACGATGGCGTAGATGTCGCTGCGAGATGACATCCTATCTCGAGCAGATGTGTGCCCGGTCAGGTCGTCGGACTTCACCCCGAATGCCTGTACCGGCGTGCCCGTATTGCCCATGGCAACACTCACGCCCGCGGCCAGAGGGTTCCGTTCGTCGACTCGACCGATGTACGTCGGGATGTCATCGATGCTGTTGATCCGGAGAACGTCTTGCAGATCCGTGCGCAGTTCACGGTAACCCACGTACATCTTGGCGAAGTTCACCGGCCACGAGATTGCCTCGTAGACCACTCGGATACCGGTCGAACTGGTTTTGATGGTGATGGCATTGCCCACGATGGTCGTGTAGGCATCGGCATCGATGGCCTGGTCGTCCAATCGATGTTCGATTCTCCACAAAACGTTGGCGGTCCCAATCTTGTCCGTATCCGGATTCGGGGATCGGTTAAAGCAATCGGTGACCCGAATGTTCGTTGCATCCACGATTCGACTCACGGTCTTGACCACGGTCCAGGCGGCGTCGCCAGCGTGCGCGGTGTGAGTCAAGATCAATCGATCGCCGACGGCAACCTTCTTGTTCACGAAATCACCAGAGGCAGACACAAACCAGTCTGTGGACACCCCAGGATTGATTGCGCCATCGATCCCGTGTTGCAGATCGATGTAGAGATCGTCGAACGTCACGATCACACTGTCTGCATCGAGAACACCACCGGCGATGTGCCCCGGGGGATTCGTCAGGGTCACGAAGTCCGCACCATTGTTGGGTCGACCCGCGCTTACGCCGTCTGCCAGGCAAGCCGCATCGGCCGTGAAACCAGTCTTGACGAAGTTCCCAGCGTAGTTGGTGGCAATGTCAACCGGGTAGTCCTGAATGTGGAAGGCAGGACCCACGATGCAGCAATTCAGATCGGGTGTGTCAGCAGCCACCGTGACGTTCTGGAACTCTTGGTATACAAGAACAGCGGGCCTTACAAATGCCATGATGATTCTCCTTTTTTGGGAACATCACTTGAATTTCCAAGGAAATTGTAGGTCACTTGGGTGGAATCCACAACGGGGTTACCTGTTGAATGCCTGTTGCGCCAGGATTTGACGGGTCTCGACCGGGTCCGTGCCTACAGTAGTCAACGTCAATCCAATCTGATTCAGTAAGGGGAGAACTTGCATACTCCTCCACTGCGTCTCGTAACCAGCTCGGAACTGAACCTGTGTGTTCCAGAGTTTGTCGTCGTACTCGAATGGGCTCGTCCGGTTGAGGAGAACATCGGATATCTCGCGCAGTCCGAACCATTTCTGAATGAGGAACGTCGACATCTGCACGAAATCCTGAACGATGCTCCCAAGCATCAAACTCTCACCATGGTTCGGCGAGGTGCAGTCAACCGCTACGTCGGTATGCCCAAAAATATGATGCAGCTCCATGCTTGTTTTTAGGTTGAATGGCACCTGATCCTGATGTCCGATACTTGATCGTGCGTAGACTGTCTGCAGCTGGCCTACCCAGATACCGGGCCGAGTGGTGCGAGCCTCGAGCTCTTTATTGTACCCACTCTCGACGAAAATCCCCGTGTCTTCCAGGACTGGACTCCAGGACCATGGGAGCACTGGCACCCCTTGGTTCGCGGCCATGAATCGCTGCCGCAAGACATGCGTCATCATGCCCAGGACCACCAACGGGGTGGACAGGATGGTATTGGGCGCTGCTTCTGGAGACGGTCTAGGATCCATTGGTCACCTGGTCAGTAACTTCCGTACCCACCGTAGCTACCGTATCCCGAGTCATCCAGGAATCCCACGGACGAATTGCTGGGATAGTCCGGGTCCAATCCTGGGCTGAAGCCGGGGATCGTCTGCAAGAGACGCATAATGTCGTCGGGAGGGATCTCTTCCGAAGGGACTCCCGCTGGCGCGAGTTGCCCAAGTTCAGGTTCGGGCTTGGTTCCGCGAAGATGCGGAGCCTGCATTCCCGCGTAGGCACCGAGTCCGCCGCCGAGCAACGCACCGAGTCCGGTACCAACTCCTCGAGAAAGATTGGGATTCCAATCGTTCCTGTCGCCGACGCGACCGCCCAGATAGTTCCCCAGCAAGCCGCCCAGACCCGCGCCAAGAGCGCCACCACCCAAGCCGCCCAGGTTGGCCGCGGCGCCCATTTGTTCGGGGCTCAAGCCTTCTTCATCGAAGGCAATCTTCTGTCCAAGTTGGTACGCGAGTTTGAGCATCATGGTCATCTCCTCACAAATTGATTGGAATATTATATTCCACGGCTTGTCGTTCGAATTCTGATACAGATACTGTCTGATGAACAGGGATAGTTTTTAGCGACGTGAAGTATCGCGAGAGTACCAGAAATCTTTTATTTGTGGACTTCTCGACAAGAATATCTTCTTCGTCTATTCTCGGAAAATCCAGAAATTGAATGCGAGTCTGGTTAATCTCAACCGGGGTCTGCGGCGACTCTTGCGTCTGAACCTGACTGGGCAACTTGCGTCCATAGAGTTCGACAGGGGTGAAGTACCCATTGGCCCAGGACGTGCCGAAGCAAACAGCACACGCTGACCGAGTAACGCTGCGAGTCGCGGGATCGTAGCAAACCGTGCAGCGCGTTCCGAAGTGCCGGCGCTTGAGCAAGTAGAACTCGATCCCCGAGAGCTTCTTGAGAACGATATACTGATCCCGCAAAATCTTGCGACGCAGTAATCTCTTGCGCGCGCGAGGATTGGGGCGGGGCATGATGTTGGTCGTCGGACTTGGTTCAAATTGCGATGGAAAGTCGACGGTGTACCCAATGACTGGATCTGGGCCAGAAATCTTAGATGACGTCTGTCCATCGAGATTGACTGGATCCGAATAGACGACTGGGCCGCTGGGCGGGGTGGCCTTGATTCTGTAATAAATATCGCGATTTAGCGCCAGGACGTTGATTTGCTCGGTGACAAGGTCGTCTTCGTACAAATACACGTCGGTCAGGCTGGGGACTACCACCGTCCAGGGCCCGCCCGGGGAACCCGACCTCTCGACCGCGAAGTGAAAGATGCCCACCGAGTTGACGGCTTCCAGGTCCCACTGGAGCTTCACCTTGTGAGGGAACCAGGGGGTAATCTTGGAGATGACGACGCGCATGCCTACCAGAGCTCAGGGATGCTCTTCTCGATCTTGCTCAGTGCTTCCATGACCGAGATGTCATCCTCGTGGGCTAATCGTAGGACCGCTCGCTTCTCGTGACCCAGTGCACGATCCCACCACAGGGAGAACTTGATCCCTTCGGGGGTGTTGGGCAGGTCGTAGTTCGATTCCTTCACCAGGAGGTCTTGCCGAATCTCCGGGGGCATATGTAGAGAGCAGAGTTTGCTCATGCAAGATTCTCCTTTATTTAACAGATGTCCCAATTACGGGGAACGCGCGTCTGCATCGGATTTGGAGGCGTCACACTTGAACCCATTCCAGCGATACTCCCCATACTGTCCATACTCGTCATGCCTTCCCCGGAACCCGTGGGCTTGACTACAGTGGGCGGGGGAACCGTCGGCGCCAGACTCTTACTCGCGCCGGCCAATCCCGACATAGCTGCGCCGTACTTGCTTCGTACGAGGGCGGCGCATTTACGGAGTAAATCCGAAAGCGAAAGGTCCTCGTGTTCCATCATTAGAAACCTCCCTGCACTCCGCTGGGGGTTGTACCGGAGGTGGCGCCAAACATGCCCCCGGGAGATTTCGGGTCAAACCCCAGGAACGGTTTCTTGGGTTCGCCCATGGTCTTGGCCTTGTCGTAGAGGTGCTCGAGTCCGTAGCTTCCACCGAGACCAGCAGCGACACCACCGACCCCCATGAGAGATTTGGCTCCCATGAGCTTGGCCATGTTGGATCCGGAGGTCCGGTCCCAGATGTGCCCAAAGTCGAGGTCTTTTGCTTTCCCGAAAGTGCTGTTGGGGTTCAAACGCTTGAGGGCTGAACCAAATCCCTTGACGCCATACTCCCAACCAGCGCCACCCAGAAGACCACGGCCAAAGCCCTTGGCCGCGGATTCCCAACGCGATCCACCTTCTTCTGGCATGGCCGCGCCAAGTGCCCCGCTGGTCAATCCGAACCCCAGGGTTCGGGTAGCACCCTCTCGACCCAGACCAGGCAACATGCGCAGTGGTGTCGCCATTCGATCGCCCCAGGTACCAACCCCTGTACCAAATCCAGTCAAAGATGCAATATTGGATCCGAGAGTAGGTTTGGCCAATGCTTCGGCACCTTCTGCGACGGCCTTGGTCCCTCCGGACGCTAGAGCTTTGGATGCCGCAGGGGACACAGCCTTGGCTCCGGACCCTATGAAGCGACTTAGAAATTTACCGGCATTAGCGAGAAGAGGAAAAACGAGAGCTTCTTTGTTCATTTCGGCAAACTTGGTCAGATGTGAATCGTCCTCTGGTTCCAGCGAACGGTACATCTGTTCGATCATGTAAGCCCTGTCAATCATGCCAAAACTCCGAATTATACGATGTTCCTCATGCCCGTTCTCAAATAACGATACCCTGACGACAGGCTATCGTAGCAGCTCTCCATGTTGATCTGCTGTTTGAGCTTCTGCGCATTGTTGTTCCAGTCGGCAGCGAGCGCGTCGCTCAATTGCTTGTAGGCCGTGAACTTGTTGTCGATCCCAGGATTCTGAACATCCCCATCCTGGTATTCGGCCTGGTTGCGCAGCTGCAAGAAGGCTTCGCTGTGCATCAGATGGGATGTGACACCGATCAAGAAAAGCCATTCGCTCGGGAATGTGTCCGCCGTATACGTGGTCATCGGAGAGAGCAGATTGAATCGGCTGACAACCATCCGCATTGCGCTGTTGACATCGTCTTCGGTGAATTGAACGTTGTCCAGGAGGATATTGTATTCGGGGTAGTCACGCAGGAACTGAGTGACATCGCCGGGGGTTAGTGCCATGAAATCATCCCTTTCTAGTCCTCAAGCAAAGGGGAGGACTGGCCACCTCCGGTCGCGAAGAATCACCTTTTCTTCTTCGTATCCTCATAGGTGAGTTTGGCCGCGGGCGCAGGATCCGATACGGGCTTCGGAAGCTCGGGAGCCGGCTCGGGCTTCGTCTCGGGAGCAGGGATCGTGGGCAGCGTCGGAGTCTTCTCCTTGGGGGCAGGAGTCTCGACGACCGGAGCAGTCTCGACGGCCAGAGCAGCCTGTCGCTCGGCAGCCGCATCGTGCTTGGCCAGTTCGTCCACTGACCAGATCGTGAGTGCGTTGAGGTCGCGGTAGTGCTTGACCTCTTTGCTCTCGGCCTGGCTATCGGTCACCTGAACCCTCCCGCGAGGCGGGAGCTCTTTGCGGATCTCGATGAAAATGATCGTCTGGATCGATTCGCTCAAAAGAACTTTCATGTCACTCTCCAGTCAGGAAAATAGAGGGAAATCGGCAGCCCTGCACCGGGTAAAGCAGGGCTACCAATATACCCCTAAGGCGCTATCAGGTCAGCGTCACGCGGGTGATGCCGTTGATATTGCCGAAGCCCATGCCCGGAGCGCTGTAGCTCCAGAACTCGACGATGTCTGCTTCCTGCTTGATGAACAGAGTCGCATCCTGCAGCAGGAAGAAGTTCCCCAAGTAGTTCTGGGGGGCGAAGATGTAGAACTGGTTGTTGGGGAGGATGTCCGTCTTGATCGTGGTGATCATCGGGATACCGAACAGCTTGGTCTCCTCCTCCACGCCATTGTCATAGTGACGGCTGGCCACGTCGTTACCGACGGCGGTCGCCTGCAACAGGAGCAGGTCATAGGCCAGGGACTTGGTGATGAGAATCTTGCCCACCGGGACCTTGCGCTCGACGTGCTTCTTCAGCGCGGCGGCGATCTTGGCGGCGTCCAGGTTTCCAGAGATGGACAGATCCTGGAGCGGCTTGCCGTAGATCGAGGCGGACGCGGTCTCGATGAACTTGCCGTCTTCGATGTCGGCCATGTCCTTGACCGAGTTGTCGGACAGGATCTGGCGGATGTCGTTCTGGTAGGTCATGAGCTCGAACTTCGATTTCACGAACCGCTGGCTCTCGATCTTTCCGAAGATGACCTTGTAGCGGGGACCGCTGAACCAGGTCCTGTCGCCGGTGCCCTTGAAGGTCACGAACGTGGCGACCGAATCCGGCTCTTTCTCGATGATCTTCTGGGGGAGATCCGTGTTCACGTCACGATCGATCTCGTCTTCGGAGATCACCACGGGCGGGAGGATCTCTCGGCAGAACGCTGCTTGGCGCATTTTCTGACGAATGAACGCCGTGCCCTGATCCTGGGCTTCTTTCGTCCGGCCCTCTTCCAGCTTGCGGATGAACGAGGAGTTGACAAACTGCGCACTCACCTTGGAGGTTTCGACTCTCATTTTAGTAGCTCCTTATTGGAGAAATTTCTGTTGGTTCAGGACTCCACAACCATGAAACCGTTGTCTTCATCGAAAGCGATGACCTTCCCGAGATGAGGAACCCCACCGGTCGGGTCGACGTTGGTGGGCACACCAGCGTTGGCCCACACCAGGTCCCCGACTGTCGGGGTCAATGCGGTGGCCACCTTGAAAACGATTCCCGTGCGCAACTTGGCGCAGGTGAGCTTGTTGACGAACTGGCTCTCGGACGACTCCTTGCCCCGGATGACCAACCACGGGTGATCCGAGTTGTTCTGGGTCAGGAGCGCGGAGGTGTGCCGGTCGACCGATGTCGGATTGCTCGATGTCACCACGGACACAATCGTGCCTTCCGAAATGTCAGGGGTCACGCCAGAACCCTGGACAAACTCCCAGGTCAGTGCGCTACTCCCCTCGTTGCCTTCCAGGCCACGGAGCACGTCGAATTTGGAGGTCAAGTACGACATGAGCTGTCTCCTTTAGCACGCCACGATGACATACTTCGCGGCAGTGTTGAGTCCAATGACCTGACCGAGCGCCTGTTTGTCTGTGGTCACCTTGGTGAGGACCCCGGCGTTGGACCAGACCAGGTCACCAACCACCACCGAGATCTCGGAATCGACCTTGAAAATGAGGCCGGTCTTCATCGCCAGCGCGGTCAGACGCGGATTTGCGATCGTTCCAGTGGCTTGGGAATCGAGCATATCCGCGCCTTCGATGACCAACCACGGATAGTCGGGAACCGCGGCAACCGCACCCGAGGTGAGTTTGCTCATCCGCGCGACGCCCGCCACGTTCTCGATCTTGCCGATCATGCCTTCGGTCAAAACCGGAGACTCACTGGTTTTCTGTAGAAAATTCCCTTCCATGGCGCTGGACCCGTGCGGCGGGCGACCGGCCATGACCTGGAACTGACTGTTCAGATTCGACATGGTCTTCTCCTTACATCGACGCGACGACGATTTTGCCGTCCGCGCCTGCGATGCCGTTGGACCAGATCACCATGCCCACAGGCCACTTGTTTGAGAAAGCTTCCAGTGCACCAGCATTCGCTTGCAACTTGGTGCCCGGGACCAAGGAGTTCGCTGCCGTGTGTGCGATCTGAAACGAACAACCGCTCCGCAGCTTCAGACAGGTCACACGGTTGGTCAGCTGAGCGTCCCACTGGTCGTTCCCCTGAATGACGATCCAGGCGTCATCCTTCTGGGTCGAGGCCTGGGCTCCGGAGGTCATCTTCACCACCTTGGCGAGAGGGGGCGCCTGGTAGCTCGAAGACATCCAGGTCGAACTGAAGAAGTCGAAGTACATCTGGTGATACCGACCACCAGCGCCGACGATGCGGATCTTGTTCATCTCGGCCGGGGTGGTGGTATCGACCCAGAGATCGGGGGTCGCGTCGGTGAAGACGGCGATGTGATTTCCCCATCCCGCGAACGATCCAGCCGCGCCGGTGCCGATCACGACCACACGGGTTCCGAACGGCGGGTGGCCAGCGACGTTGGCCACGATGACCGAGAAGCTGTCCCCGTCCCATTCCACGATGTCGCCGTTGGTGTAACCGCCGCCCCAGGTGTTGACCACGTAGGCCTTGCCCGCGTCGTCGGCGGTGAGCGTCGGAGGTACGCTGGATCCTGCGGCGTCGGTAACCATCTTGAGAACTTTGGCGTTGGCCAGCCGGCGGGTCGCGGTCGTCACGATCGTTCCTTCAGGCAGACTCACGCCGTAGTCCGGCTCGAAGCCATCCTCGAGCGCGCTGCTATAGGGGTAGCCGCGCTTGAGGTCGAAAACGGAGTTGAGATTCGACATAGTTTCGCTCCTTTATCTAGCTCACGATGAAATTCAGAAAGTCCTCGTCCGCCTTGTCCGACGCTTCCTTGACCGTCAAGGAGGCGGACCGGTCGTGGCGATCCGAGGGGCCACCCAAGTCACTCACAGAAGAGTGACTCTCAGCGAGCTTGTCGAAGGCGGCAAGCACGTCGAGGTCCGCGCCCGCGAGCTTATGCAGCGCCTCGTCGTCGAGCGATTCCCCTGTCGCTTCCTCGTACCGCTCATTCAGAATACTGGCAAGCTTCTGCCGATCGTGTGCGACAGCGTCGGCCTTGGTTGACTCGATGGCCTCCACGTACGTGGCCGCCTTTTCCAATACATCCGCGATTTGTTCGAGGTTCATTGCTAGCCCTCTTCGTGAATTTTCTTGCGTAGGGTTTCCAGGCCAACCAAGGCCATGGCCAACTTGACGCACTGGTCTAGCCGGCGTTGTTTCCGGTCCACAGATTCTTTGCGCAGCAATTCAGCAAGTTTGCGCAGCTCACCGTGCATTGGCGCCTCCGTCCACGAACTGCTGGAGATCGGCGACTGTGATCTCATCTCGCTGCTCGCGCAGTTCAGTTGCAACCTTCACGAGCTGCTGAGCAAGAGGCGACTTCAGAGGCGGATGTTCACAGGCCTCCTTAATCATCTGATGCTCCGCGAGTTTGGTCAACTTGGCGCTGCGAACTTCTTGCAGAACTTCATCCGCCAGTGTTCCGATTGAACCGGTCATGTGTACTCCGACGACAGTTCAGAAAATTCAGGGACGTCCGAAATGCCGGGTAGGCCGAGCAAACTCTGCAAACCTGGTGCTTCGTCGGACATCATCCCGAATCTCTTTTCCGTCAATTTGTTCAACAACTTAGGAGCGATGTACCCAGTGAGCGCTCCGGATCCAAAGGCCATGAGACGCTTCGTGGTCTCGGCTTCCCGAGCCTTCTCCTGTCCTTTGGCGTAGGCATAGGGTACTCCCACACCCGCGCCGATGAGGCCCAATCCGGCCAACGTCTCGGCCAAAACAGCCTGCTTGGTGAGCCCCTGTAGGCCCTCCAGCATCTCTGAAAGCAAGGCCTTCATTCGATGCTACATGCTCCTCAGGATCCGCACCGTGTCCTGGTACCCGTTGTTGAACACGTCGCTGGAGAGCTTGGTCAGCTCGGCCATCGTGTCCTGGTAGCCAGCCTGGGCGGCCTTGATCAGCTGAGCCTCTTCGGCCGTCTTGGTCTGTCCCTGTCCCTGCGCGCCACTGGCGATCTGCTGCAGAACGTTCCGACCCTCGGCCGTCTTCTGGAGCTCCTGGATCTGGCCCGCGGCGTCGGCGTACCCCTGCTGGAACGCGGCCTGTTTCACTTGACCGTCGTTCTGCTCGGCCACTGCGGCCTGCTTGATCTGGGCGATCTGCTGCTTGCCGTGCAGGTAGCCAAGCTGGATCGCTTCTTTCACCAGCTCCGGATTCTCGGCGGCGAACTTCTCAAACTCTGCTTCCTGGGAAAGCGGAGCGGACGCCACGGTCGCCGTCTTCACGGTTCCGGTCGCCGTCTCGTACTGATGCAGACGGGCGAGGGCTCCGTCCATGAAAGCGGCGCCGAAGAACGAAGCCTCTTTCTTGAGAGCCTCTTGCTCGCTGGCCGCCAGGTCGCCGGCGATCTTCATGACCTGATTCACGGCCGGGTCGCCCTGCCGAGGGGTCGGAGCAGAAGCTGTTTTGGTCATGGCGCCATTCAGCGCATTGACCAGTTCGTTACGGGCTGAGGTGACCGCGGCCGGATTGCCCCGAGTCTCGGCCGTCTTCTCGAGACCAGAAGATCCGGTATCCTTGAGGTCCTGGAGGATGTCTTGCAACTTCAGTGTCGTCTTGGCCATTTGGTGGCTCTCCTTCCGTGATAACTCTGTCCCTTTTCAGGGAAAATAGTAGGACGTTTGTCTCAACTCCACAAGTCTTCACAGCAAAATCACTTCTCCCAGAATTTGAGCGGCCTCATCCAGGGAAGTGGCCGTGAACTCCCAGTTTTGAAACTGTGCTATTTTGGCTCTGGAACCCGGGTAATGGCAAGCTTCCATTGCGGCCCGAATCGCAGCATGTTTTTCGAGAGACTCGTCAGGCGAGCCGCTGCGATACTCCCCAGAAGATCTCTTTTCGACCAGTTCCGTTCCGCGATACGGACGGTCGTACCAGATTCCGTAGGGCGCGCGCAGGGGAACATCTTCTCCAGTATCGGCTCGCAGGCTGGGGTACCCGTAGGCACCTCGGCCAAACGACTGGGCCCCTTGTACGAGACCTACCCCGGCTCCAGCTCCCCCGATTCCACGCATGAGAGCCGAAGACGTTGGTCGCAATCCCAACCAGGCTCCCCCAGCCAACATAGCTGCTCCACCGAGCATGTGCTTGGTCCGGCGTTCTACAGCCACATCTTCAGCGGAACGCTGGGCACTTCGGGTAGTCTGGAAAGGTCGCCCGGTTTGCGGGTCTCGTACGGTCAGGACGTCCAGATTCCCCTGGGACGAAAGCGGCTTCAGGAACCCGGGGACCGCGTGTCTGTACAGGTACGAACTGTACTGGGATCTTTTCTCCAGAAGTGGTCGCAGCACGGCTCCGACTTTTTCAGAGATATCTCCGAATCGAAACATTCCAGAGTCACTAATTTCGTCCAATATTTCGGGCGTTCTGGCCAGCAACCTAAAAATCTTAGCCTGCAGGGCCACTGCGTTCTCCAGGGCCCGTTCAGGAATCTTGATCGAAGGGTCTAGGCGCCAAGTGAAGTACTTCACGAACTCGGGCGTGGTCAGCAAAATACCCATCTGGGATAGAGTCGCCAGGACATCAGATGGGTGGCTCTCGATGAGCTTTCTGATGGTTCCGTCGGACAATGCGGGCATCGTCTGGGCTGCGGGCATGGCAACCTGAGAGCAAAAGCTCTCGATGGCCCGCGAGTCTGGGGTTAGGCCATCGTCGTCTTTCAGGGCCACAGCGTTGCCGTTTATGACTTTTTGGATCAGAGATAGCTTGCCCAGTTCGGCAAGTTTGTTTTCGGTCCAGTCGAGATGCTCGCCGAGCTCAGCTGACGATATGACGTCGTAGACGTCTTCTTCGGCCACTTTCTTCATCATGTATGCGATTCGATCGGCGGGTTTTCTTACCATGGAGATGTCAAAGAACTTCGATCTCGGATTCCAAACCATGACACGTTTTCCGTTGGGCAACATCTGGCCAAGATTCCACTTGGCGTGGTCGCAGTACTGAGCACGTGTCGGTGCTTTATTCCCGCAAACACTGCACTGATCGAATTTCACGCGACAACCCATCGATCCGGCTGGAAATTCTCCCTTTTCGATACGTGCAATAATGTCCTCAGCCTTTTGATTCAGAAGCGCAAGCAGCAATTCTACCCGATGCATCTTTTGGTTGTAAAAGGCCTTCAGAACTTCACCAATTCGACGTTCAGGGTCTTTATTGAGGTGGTGAGAAAACACGTTGCCGTCGGTCTCAAAGGTCTTGTGATACGGAATGAGTCCGTCTTCCGCTGGAATTCTACACGGTCCAGCCATTACGTCGTGTTCGTTCCAGGCGTCCCCGTTTCGGTTCCCACCGAAGTAGTCTGACGCCGTCATAGCCAGCATTAAGACAACTGTTTTTCCTGGAATCGGTTTGACTTGTTTGATGTACTCGAGCGCCTCACTGGCCGTCTTCTCGTGGCGGTTGTACTCCCCCGCCCGGACGATCTGCACCGTCGGTTCGAAGTGGTCGGACAGCTCAGGAAGCTTGATGAGCTTTCTCATCCGTGCAAGGCCTCATAGAGCAACCGGGCGCCGTAGCCCCGGTTCAAGATTCGCGTCTGGAGATATTCGTTCTGGGCTTCAGTGCTGAGCTTCTCGAAGTCGACTCGATCCAGCAGGTCCTCGAGCATGCCGACTGACCCGAGCTTTTCGGTCAGTTCTTGCACTTCGGATTCCTCGAGAGCGGCTTGTTTTTGCATGCCACTCTGATCGGACGCTTGCTTGTTGGCCAGTTGGCTCAGGCCGTAAGCCCCAGCTCCGATGCCGCCCAGGCCCAGGGCCGTGAGAAGAACTTGATTGCGGATGTGGTCAGTTGCCGCTTCCGTCTCTTTTCGTCCGCGATGAGCGATGAGAGCTCCGGCTCCGGCCAATGGAATCCCAATTCCAGCCCCGTAGCCAAGGCCACGTTTCAGACTCTCACCAATCGTTGGGAGGGCGTCTTTGGCCGCTTGGCCAACGGCTTCGGCAACAGGAGCGCCCGGAGCCGCCGTCTTTTCTAGCATGCTCAGTGATTTTGAAAATCTCTGGGCATGGGCAAAGATCTCGGCGTCAACAGCAATCTTGGCGGTCCAGGCCGACTTACACAGTTCTGGGTCCTGGGGATTCTCGCAGGCTATCTTCTCCAGACTGGCCGAGAGCAACACGCTACGCACAACGTCTGGCATTCTTGGATAGAGCGGAGCGTACATTACTCCCCCCTCTCGAGGTCGCTCAGGCACTGCAGGCCCAAGAGAATGTTTTTGTACTCGGCGTTCTTGAGAAAAAGTTTCTCGCCGATCGCTCGCAGCGCGTCCGCCATTTGGAACTCTTCGGTCCCGATTCGCTGCGAGGCGACTTTGTGCAACTGGAACCCCTGCGAGGCATTTCGAAGGGCGGGGGTCATGAGATGGTCAAAGTCAATCTGACTTATCATTTGAAGTCACCTCGCGCTTTTTTCAGAGAAGTTTCTGCGTCGGCCAGACCCTTGATGGTCTGATAGTCGAGTCCGCCGCCTGAGGTCGCGGCCAGTCGCAATACGGATTTTACCGCGTTCTTGTCAGTCGAAAGCAACGGGGCAACGTTGGCCATGGTGTGGAACGCATCGTTGAGGGTCTTCATGTCGGCCTGACCGATGATGGGGTCCTCTCGCTTCAATGCCGAAAAGATTGCAGCCCTGGCTGGGCTATCCATGGTGACCGATTTGAGAGCATCGACTCCCTTAGAAGTCATGTCAGCGGCTAGACCCATGAGCGCTTTGGCTGAACCGCCGCCCATTTCTTTGGCAAAGCTTTCCCCGGCAACCTCATCGTAGCGAATTCGATCGAGCAGGTTGTTCAGGCCTTTGTTGATCCGATAGCTGTAGGTGTCCCCAGGCTTTCCGCCTTCCATGGCTTTGAATCCACCAATTCCGCCAAGACCCATCAGCCCTCCGATGCCCAATGTTGCGGCAACGGGGTGCGCTTTGATTGCATTCATCAAAGCCTCTCCGATACCAAGCGAGAAACCCCCTCGCGCTCCACCTGCTAATCTTCCCAGTTCCACTGCTCCCGTTGTCCCCGCTCCTCCAATTTTCTCCAGATACTGTTCCGAGCTCGAAAATTTCACAGGACACCTCCGAATTTCTCCTGCATGTAGCTATCGGCCTCGACAAGATCCCCGAAGTCGGACGCGAGCTTCATGAGCCTCTGGAGCGATTTGAACTGTGGGGTTTCGGTGTCGACCACTGACGCAGTCTTGGTCATGGAGTACCTGGTTGCAGGCAGTCTCAGTCGAGTTCGGAGGGTCGACAGGACTTCTACGGCAGGGGCTCCGTAGACCTGCGACGCGCTCTTTTCGAATTCTTCGAGGTCCGGGCTGTAGAGCTGGGCAAAGTCGGAAGCGAGCTTGTCGAGCTCTCCGCGATAATCGATTGCCACCGCTTCACGGCGATCTCGAAGATCTTCAGCCACTTTGCGAATTTGAATGATGGAGATGGATTGGCTTCTGGGGCTCTGATTGCCCGCCTCTCCGATTTCGGCTCCACCTCCGTCGCCCAATCCCGAAATGTCCGAAGCACCGCCATCGCTGCCTCCTTGGCAACAAGGCAGATCCCCGAAGAAATCCATGGCCTTGCTGACCGGGTCGTTGGATGGAGAGTTGCCTTCCATGACGATCGCTTTCTCCGAGGCCCCAGACGAGGGATCGGTGTTGGAGTAAATCTGCTTCAATACCGAGTCCGGGTTGATCGGTTCGAAGTCGACAATTTTGTCGCCATCGTTTTTTTGATCAAAGAGTTTGAGGTGGGTCAGCACGTTGGCCAGCTGCACCAAATTGGTAACCTGATCGGGGTTCAATCCTTCGACCGTAGCTTTTTTCGACAAACTATCGGTCAGAGGAATCTTGGAACCCAGATGTTCGGCCACAACGGCCTCGGCCATTTTCTCCACGTCTTCCAGGCTCAAAACTCTCATGTGCATTCACCTCAGTGCAGTATCTCTTCAGGTTCAATTCCACTTGTTCCTGGAGATAAGGTCTCATCCTTCGACACAAGCGCAACAAGAATTTGATTTATCCCGCGCGCTTCTTGGTCTTTCTCGGTCTCTTCGTCGGTGGTCGCGGCCTTCAATCCTAGTTGCGCCCAACGCAACGATTCTTTTGCTACTTGCGAATCCAGTGGGTTGACTTTTGCCATTTGCCCCATCAAGTAAGCAGTTGAACGGATACCGCTGTGAACGTCCACATTCTTAATATAGTACGTTCCGCGAGCCATGCGAATTTTCAAACTTTCAGGGCCCACGTCAACTGCAAACTCTTTCAGTGATTTTCCGTACAAGTCCTTGTCGTACGTATGTGCATAGTCTAATCGATCCAACTCGTCTTCAAAAGAATTGTTATCGAAGAACAGGTGCGCGTACGTCTTGGTTACGTTCACTGGAACTTTGAGAATGTTGTAGACCTCTTCTGGGCTGATCTCGACGAGTAGAAACGATTCGATGACTTCGCGTTTGTAAGCATGACGATGAATGTCAAAAGCGCGAACAACTTCTAGACAGGCGTTCCCCGTGGTCAAGAGTTGGTAGAGCTCTTGCTCGAGAAAATCTGTCGGTATCCGCTGTTCGCGAACCCCAACCAGCACCGCTTGGTGCCTATGATCGAGAGATTGCCTCATCTTTGGTTGACACCACCGGTACGAGCAGCTGGTTGATCATCAGCACCAGCGACCCGAGGTTGTTGAATACCGTCGTCAGTTTCTCTTCGAGATCGGC
>Ga0315284_10002382_pt1 | contig 26929 bp, 21 predicted proteins | sample YL17G09_16_MG_FD_203696 | JGI IMG/M metagenome (GOLD analysis project Ga0315284, IMG submission 203696) | Sediment microbial communities from Yellowstone Lake, YNP, Wyoming, USA - YL17G09_16 | ecosystem: Environmental > Aquatic > Freshwater > Lake > Sediment | place: USA: Wyoming | collected...
GCTCCTGCTCCGTCTTCTCGAACTTCTCCGAGGAGATGGTGAAGAAGGGGATCTCAGCCTTCGGCGCACGGATGAACCGAGCGGTGGGCTGATCACGGAAAGTGATCGCCATCGCGCGGCTCTGGGGCTCCACGTCCACGATCTTGACGAGCGTGTCGTGGTTGACCGAGCGCTGACAATCCGCGCGGGTGACCTGCTCTGGCGGCAAGATGTGCCGCGAGTAGGCGACTTCACGCAGACGGTCACGAATCCAGGACCCGCCGAGCTCGGCGAGTTTGTCTTTGCCTTCTTGGGTGTCCAACCGCTGGTTGAACATCTCGAGGGTTGCTTGAACCATGCTCATGATAATTCTCCTTGTTCCTTTCGATCCTTGAATCCTTCAGCGTCCACCCTCTTACGGGGTGTGGACAAACCTCAGGAAGTTCTTGTTGTTCGCCGGCAGACGGGTGACATACCCGACTACCAAACCCGACGTGAACTTCTGGAGTCCACGCTTGGTGACCGTACCGATCGTGACGTTGCTGACCTCGAGCTTGTCACCGACCGCAAGGCCGGCGGCATTCATGATCAGGGTGTCCGCTTCGTACGGGCCGAGGAACAAGAACGGACCCTTCTGGATCGCTTGCACCTCGTACCGACCACGCTCCGCAAAGTACGCGAACGTGGGATAGGCCGACGGAGTGGCCGCACCACGCTGCATCTTGTACGAAGCCTGATCCAACTCCAGGAACTCGCCGTCGAGCAGCGGGTTCCCGTTTGTCGGGTCAAGAAGGGCGGGAACAACGAGCTCGAAAGGACGACGGTGAATCGTCTGGAACTCGCTTACAAGTTTGAAATTCTGAACTGCCATGACACTACCTCCACGTTAGATTTCTGCGTTGTTGGATCCCTACGATCACGTGCCCGACGGGTCCTCACCCGTCATGACGAAGTGCTCGAAGGGCGACATCGTGTCGCTCGGCTGGTCACTGAGCCCACCGAACACACGGCCTTGTGGGGCCGCGAGCTTGATGGCTTCCTCAGTGACACGAAGATCATCGGCCTTATCCAGGGAGGCCACCTTCTGTTCGAAGGTGAGATCCGAAGACAGACCCTTCTCTTCCATGTCCCGAGCGATCTTCTCCATCCGTTCCCGCTTCTCGAAGCTGGCAACCTTCTCCTGAAGGTCGTTTCGCTCCTTCGACAGGTTACGAATGGCGGCTCCCGCCTGCTTGAGGAGGGATGCCGCGTCCTGTGAACTGATCTTTTGCATTTGGCTCATCCTTTCCTCGGGCGTTAGCCCATCATAGGAGTTGGTGTAGATCCGCCGCTCATGCCGCCGGCCTGGGCACCGCCCATACCGCCGAACTCTTGCAGCTTCTCTTGGTCACTCACTCCTGCCTGTGGCGCTGCTCCTTCTTCGGCAACTGGTGGCATTCCACCACCTCCGGCCTCTCCAGCCAGAAGTTCCTCAGCCTGAGCGAGATCTTCAGGTGTCACACCAGCAAGAGCTGCGGCCAACGCGGCATCCATGGTCCCAGCGTCACCAGCTCCAGCCATCGCCTCGGGTGGGGGTGCCCCCATCTCCGGCGGTGCCCCCATCTCTGGGGGTGCTTCGGCTGGCAGAGCCGGAGGCATAGCTGCCCCTTCGTCCGCCCTCTTCACCAGTGCAGCCACCATCCGACGCGCGTCGGGTGAGGATGCTGCCAACTTCTTGAGCAGCTCTCTTGCCGCAGAAATCTTCACACCCGCAGAGGAGGTGTTATCCAGCGACTCTTGGAGAGCATGATCGTGCGCCGAGTCCATCATGGGCTCGGCCAACAGCTCGGTGAGCGCGCTCTTGTTCTGATGCTTGGCTTGGCCCTTGGTAGCGTTGATAGCAGCTTCGTTGCTGCCAATCAGCTCCCGGCCTCCACCTTCACCAGACGTCGGAGCGGAACCCCGAGGCGTATTGCTTCCGGCTTCCGAGCCTTGCATCAAGGCGCTCGGAACACCCGGCTCTGATTGCAACAGGGGTTCTGTCCCTGCCGAAATCGACGCCGAGGTGTCTGCGTCGTTGGCCATCTTCCGCAGGAGGCTCATGGCCACCTTCGGAGGGATGCCAGCCTGGGCGGCCTTCAGCATCATCACCTTGGTCCGCTTGGCAGACGCGGCCTTCTCACGAAGGTCACGATCCGCATGGCCGGTTGCCTTGCTGATGGTACGAAGCGCCCTGACAGACGCAGTCTTGCCCGATGCCTCAGCGCCACCTTCCTGCTTGAGCAGGTTCTCTGGTTGCACTGGGAGCATCATCCCAAGGTTTGTCTCCATGGCGTTGGCCGCATCCTGAGGATTCGGCTTCTCGGTGGGAGACGTTCCCTTCGGGAGTTGATTGCCTGAGGTGGCCTCTCCACTCTCCCCAGCGTCCATCGACGTGCCCGGTGTCGTGGCCGGCATCGACGGGATGGCATTGCCAGCCCCGATACCAGTGCCCGAACCGTCAAGACTGACGGACGACGGAGAGACGGAGTCAGAGTCCGCCTCAGTCGTTTGATGTTGAGCTTCACCGCCCTCGAAGGCTTTCTTCATGAGAGCGCGACTGATCTCAGCGTACTCCGCCAGTTTCTCCTGGGGAGAGCGTTGGTGATCAATCAAATGCAGATGGGTCGAGAGATGGTCACAAGCTGATGCCAGCTTGCCCAAGTACTCATTGCTGAGCTTGGAATCCCCAGGGGTCTTGGCCGAGCGCTGCGACTGCACTGCCGCCGCTTTCTTCTCAATGCCCTTCGAAGCGTCGCGTGCGAGCTTCTCTTTGGCATCGCCAAGCACCTGGTGGACCATCTCGAAGACCGACGTGTTCATTGCCATGACGGGATCTCCTTATGATTCCACGAGCGGCGGCGGTGTTGACTTAATGCCAGCACTGCCATCAAAAGCCGCATTCGGCGCGTTAGAATGGACCATGGTGTAGTTCGTTGGCTGAGCAGGCTTTGGCGTCGCAGAGGCTGACCCTTTGCCGATGCCTGGAGTCGGAAGTGGTTTCCCAACGATGTTGGACCCCAGACCACCGACTTCGGGCTTAGTTGACTTCACCACGTTACCCGTGGCTTGGACAACGCTCCCGTTGGCGATCTTCTGGAGCTCATCGTTAAAGGAAACCAGCATCCGAATCTCCATGCTCGTTCAGGAGCTACTCTCCGGCCTCCACCGCATCAACGTCGATACCAGCAGCCGCCAGCATCTCCGCAGCGCGTTGGTCGATCACGGCCGCGAGCTTCTCTTCGTCGGACTGACCGATGATACCGTGAGCCTCGGCCCACTCCATCGCACGCTTCTCAGCGAGGATGTCGATAGCCGCGCTTTCCTTCTTGTGGCCGAGCGCGTAACCAGCGCCGCCGACTGCGGCAGTGCCGCCGCCGTACAAGCCAGCCGTCGCCGCGCCGCCCTTGAGGGCCTTCTTCAGGCCTTCGGACTTCATGGCAGTGGCCTTGCCGAGACGCTCGCCGGCCTTGGCGCCGTATAGCTCGCTCTTCTTCGGCACGTTCTTGCCGAGGTTCTTGAAGGCTTCGCCCGCTGCACGGACCTTCTTGGAGTCCTTCATCTGGGCGATGCCGCCGCGGAGGCCTTCGGCCTTCGCTGCGCTGCTGATGGCCTCACCCGCGCGGGTCAGACCCTTCTTGATGGCTTCACCGGCGCCGCCGGCAGTCTTCTCGATGGCCGTCTTCTCGTTCCAGTAGCTGTGGGCCATGACGCGACCGAGGAAGTCCGCCTGCGCGACCTTCGCTTCCATGGTCTCTTCGTCTTCGCCCTTCTCGTGGTCCTTGCTCTCGCCAGCCTCGTGCTCCGCCGATTCCCCGGCCTCTTCAGCAGCAGCCTTCACAAGCGCGCTGTCGTCGCCGAGAAGCTGGTGGGCCAACTTCAGGATGGTGTTGCCATCGAGCTTGTCGATGTCGATGCCTTCGGCGCGAAGAGTCTCGTCGAGGAGCTGTGCTTCCGCCAACTTCTCAACGTCTGACGTGTCCTGCGAAGCGCCGATGGCTTCACGGGTCTGATACATACCTGCAAGAAACTCGTTCATGATTGATTTCTCCTTGATGGGTTATGAGCAACTTTGTCCAGGCCCTGAGGCAATTCATCAAGGATGAGGTTTCCTCTCATGCCTACGCCTGCCTTACACATTGGCTGGTACCTGTTTCGCATTCCAAACGCGAGAGCCGGCTGCGGACATTTCGTCCAGAACCTGCTGCGCCTTTGGGTTACGGAGCAGAGCTCCCAGTCCAGTCACTACGCCCATGGATGTAAGCCACGGGTGTTCTGCAATGAGAGCGCCCAGCGGACCTGTGCCTTCTCCCTTCTCCATCTCGCTCTTCTTATGAGCGGAATAGAGAAGTGAGAGAGGAACCGACCCCAGCAACAGCGCCAGTGAACGACGATCAAGACCGCCGATCCCGCCCTCTGCTGTTTTGCTGAAGAGGTCTTCTGTGCCCAAACCAAGAGTCCGGGCATGTAGCTCCGGGTGGCTGGTCACAGTTGCTGGTATTGCTCTCGCTAACTTCATGATCTCTCTTCGGTACCAAGTGTATGCGCTGGCAACCTTGGATAGAAGAGGAGAATCTACTTCGGTCTGTTCCCGGTGAGAAGTAGGTTTTGTAACAATGATGCGCACTATTCTTCGCCTCACGACAGGCCCTGTATAAGCCTTCCCCTCCAAGAAGGGAAGCAGTGCTTCGAGCAGGCCGTCGTCCAGGTGCTCTGGCTCGAGGCCTTCGCACGGGGCAGCACTGTCTTTGCTGGGCTTGAATACCTTGCCGGAGTGATCGAGCTTGTCCGCCAGGCCCCCCTTTCCAATGTGGATAAGGATGATGCGCTGGAACTCATGAGGCTTCAGGGCCATGCCCATCAGTGCTGGAGTAGCCAAGCTCTTCTTGAGATCCTTCTCTTCGCCGAGCTTATTGAGCACTTCAACTGGAAGGTCAGTTTCCGCCTGGGACAGCAACGGCGTTACGCGGCCCACAGCTTTGCTGGGGCCAATGCGCTTCACAATGTCTGCCCACTTCAAATGAGCAGCAGCTTTGGTCTCGTTCGACACCTTCAGCAAATCCTCGGGGCCCCATCCCTCATGAAGTACGCGAGCTACCTTCACTGTGGAAATATCAACCGAGGCAGTCTTGGCTTTGTCTGAGCTCTCCATACCAGAGCCGGTGACGTTTGTTTCTCGCTTGGTTACTTGGTCTCTCCAGGTGCGCTGTCTGCGCTGCGCGGTACCAGCACCACTGAATAGTTCGTCCAAACTGGCGGCGCCCTTCTCCATGCCAAACAACTCCTTCATCCTCTGCGCACTGAGAGGAGGATGGCCAAGGAAGAAGATACCACTCACCTCGTCTAGTCTCGGCAGCCAACCCAGTACGTCCATCCAATCGGATGGGATCTTGGCGTTGAGGATAGACGCTGCACGCGATGCAGCTTCCCAACTGGGGAACCCGGCCTCTTTTGTTTGAAACTCGTCCTCCATGTGCATGTCTGCAACCTTGGAGAACCACTCAGCGGCCAGCTTCTCACCACGGTCAGCTCTGCCAAGCACAACACGCTTGAACAGAGGGAACGCCATCGCAGTCACTGATCGGAAGAACTGAGGGCTGTTGTAGTGCGCCAGGTACGCAGCCTTAGCCTCATCGGCGCTGCGGAACCCAAGCATCACTTTGTCCTCGTCGTACTTGCCGTCCTTCGGGCCGCCCACGAAGTTCTGATGCACAACGTAGACGTTCTCGGCGTCGCGCCACGGGCCTACGTAGACGTCGACCTTGTCGCCGTCCACACCCTTTGACCCCATGATCTCGCCGTAAGGCAGCTTCAGCTCCGTGCGCCAATTCTTGCCTTCACGAACACTGCCAGGCTTGTTCTCCACATGGACCGTAAGGCCTTTGAACTCGATGGTGCCTACGAACGGGTACTCTTTGCGATTGGGACTTGGAGGAGGGCCAATCTTGATGGCCTTGGCACGCTCGAAAGTCTCTGCAAGTGGGTCAGACGATTCTTTGCTCAGGTTGGCGCTGTCTGAGTGGTCAGACGTCCAGATGTTGGCCGGAGTCTGTTTGGGGTAGAAGCCCATGACCTTGGCGCGCTGTTCTACTCCACCTGGAGGAACAGACTTCACGCCTCGAGATTGTCGTTCGTAGAAGTCGTGGATCTGGCCCCGTCGGCTCTGCACTTCGGACTTGGAGAATCCGTTGGTGCGGTCCACGTTCGCGGAGTCTTCTTCGTCCCGTGTACCAATGTTGGTACGAAGCAGCCCGTCACCGACCACACTGGGGCTCTCCTGATCGTCAATGCGGCCCATCAGCAAGCGAGTGTCTGCATCGTCCGCAGGGTCATAGTTTTGGGCTGCCTTCTTCAGAAGGTTGGCGATACGAATCGACCTCTTGCCCAAGCGGGTTTTCAGATGCTTGCCGACAGCGCTCTCAAACAAGTGGGAGATGGACCCAAGGTCTTTGATGCCAGCAGACTTCTCCGCATAGCCCAACACACGGTCCAAAGCCCCGCTGCTGTCTTCACTGAGATTCTCAACAGAAGCGGCCTTCAGCAAACCCCCATCCTGGGGCTCTTCGATTTCGGACCCGTAAAGATAGTCCGCGTCGGCTACGCTCTGGGGAACTACAATCCCAGAAGCCAGCTTGCACATAACCTTGGCAGTCTTGTCTGCGCCGATGAAAACGAAGCTGATGTCAAAGAAGCGTGGGTGGCAGTTGATAACCCCGATACGACGACCGTCTTCGAGGATCTTGTTCATGCCAATGTTCTTGACGCATGAGCAGTAGTCGTTACGGGTCTTCGACTTGTTGCCACAGATGGTGCAGACGTCATACGGGACGCGGCACCCCATCGAGACGTCAGGGAACTCACCGGCGAGGATACGGTCTACGACTTCTGCTGCTCCGTGCTGTAAGGCCAGAGCCTTGTCGATGATGACAATGAGCTCGACCCGGTGCATCCTTGCGTTCCACACAGACAAAGCGACGTGGCCAAACGCTCGGCTCGGGTCTTTGTTTCGGTGATGCACGAACGGGTACGCGGACAAGAAGGTCCAGTACCCGTAAGGGGGAATGACTTTGCCTGTGAAGCTATCGTAAGGGTGCTGCTGATCTTTGTGGTTGCGGCAGTCGTGAATGAGCGCGGCTTCAGGGAAGATGTCGCCGTTGACGTTCTGACCCCAGTACTCCGACGAACCCATGGCGTTGACGAGCACTGCGATCTTGTTCTGGTCCGCCGTGTAGCTCTTCAGCCACGCACGGATCTCCGGCATCAGAGCTCCGGCTTCCTTGGCCATAGGAAGAGCGGGATCGAAGAGCCGGACGAGCGGTTCACCTGCGGGAGAGATCCCACGGAATGTAGCCAGCTTAGTTAGCATCTACTTCCTCAGTCGTCCGAGCCTTCTCCGGTACGGTAGCTTTCAGCTTTTGCGTCAGCGGCTCGGGTCAGAGCTCGCTCTTTGTCCAACTTCGCAGTCGACTCTTCCATGCCTCTCGACAGGTCAAAGCCTGGCGTTCCCTTGGGCATCGCACTCATGAAGAAGTCCACCGCATTGCTGCGGCCCTTCTTGCTGTCGGTCAGGTTCTTGTGAGCCTGAACGAGGTTGCTGACCGTGCCGATGTCGAGACGCTCTTGGTCGAGGACGTTCTTCACGAACGTGCCCGCAACGAGCGGGTCTCTGGCGTACGCTGGGTTGAATCGGTAGAGGGTGTTGAACGCCTTCTCCGTCATGTTCGGGTCTGCTTCGTGGAGGTGGGGGTTCTCCTCCAACATCGTCTTGTATGCCTGGGACTTGTGGAGGCTGTCCTTCACAGCATGGAGGGCGCCGCGGCCTGCCTCAGTTCCGAGGCCAAGAGCCCCGCCTAGTGCCGCCGACCCAGCCAGGAAGGGGGCGAGGTCATGAGCGTGAGCAAATGCGTGACCGAAGAACCCCGCGTCGGGCTTCAGCTTCTGCACTGCACTCTCCCAGCCTGCGATCTTCTCCATCGCCTCTTTGTAGAGAGTGGGGTTGCGCTCGCACTCAGCGAGGAAGTCGTGGACGTTACGGCCGATGCGCTCAACCTGTTCGGCTGTGAGGTGCCCCTCGGCTGCAAGTTTCTCTGTGAGCTTCATTGGTATCTCCTCATGCCTGGGGGACGCTGGGTACGAAGCCCGCGTTGGCCGCCTCAAGGTATTGTGGCTGTAGACCAGTGGTGGCACGGTGTACGGCTTTGGACACTGTCGGAGCGGTAGCGCCAACCACCATTGCTCCTCCCAAGACCTTCATGGGGTTTCGACCCACCGCTGCGAGGCCTTTGGCGGCGAGGTTCCCTACGGCTTTGCCGACAAGGGCTTCCTTCGTCATGTGACCTGCTACTCGACTAGATCGAAGGAGCATGGACCACCGCCTCCTGAAGAGCCTTCTCGACCAGGGTGTGCTGCTCATTGAGCCTCGCCCACGCCTCATCCAAGACGGCAGAACCCTCTGCCAACTTGTGAAGGTCCGAGTAGGCCTCCGCAATAGGGTGCTTCAGGTTCGGTGTACGTACGCTGGCGCTCTTCTCCATCTCGTACTGGATGGCCGCGGCCTTGGCCTTGGTGATGTCGATGCCCTGGCGCACCAACTCCTGCATCGCAGAAGTCATGGCCGTCTTGATGCTGACTGGCTCACCGTGAACCGCCGACATCAGGTGAGCTACCTCACCGAGGTTGCCGCCACTCCACAGGTGAGAAGCGACTGCCTTCTGGAACCGGACGGTAGCTTCCTTGTGGAGCTCGTTGTTCTTGCCGCGAGCGTAGGAGCAGTCCTCAAGTAGCTTCGCGATCTTCTGCTTGGCGCGGATGACCGTGCCGTAAGGGTTGGCGTGGGGATACTCTCCCCGGTGGGCAGTGGCCTTCTTGATCATGGCAAGAGAGACCGAGGACTCTGCCGCCTTCACAAGGAGGTCAGAGTGGGGACGTCCGCTCTTCACATGAACCATAGCCTGCTTCATGAGAGAGCCCATCTTTGTGACGTCTCCGCCCGGCGGAGCTGTGATGGCCCCAGCCGCCGGCTCCGGCATCTGAGCTTGCTGCTCTTGCTGCATCGGAGCGGCCTCAACAGGCCCCGCCGCTTGCTGCTGTTCTGGAGCGCCTGCCGCTCCGGCATCTGGTCCCTGCCCAGGCATACCTGGAGCTGGAGCAGGCACAGCACCTGGCTGGCCTTGCGGGTTCATCGAGTCAAGGGTCTGCTGCTCCACCTTTTGCAGTTCCTGACGCTTCTTGGCGAGCTCGATCTCACGCTGGAGGTCTAGCATTTGGTCGTTGTGTGTGGCCCCGTTGTCCTCGTCTGAAGTGGGGGCACCTTGAGCGGGGGCTGCGGCCTGTGTTGGCATCGCAGTGGGCTGAGTCGCCACACCCGACACGAAGTTGGCCTGCTTGGTCTTACCGACCGACAAGATGCGGTCGAAGATGTCCCCATTGGCGTTGGCTTCTTTGGTCTGGAGAATGCAGTCCAGGACCACGGTACCGTCTTGAGCCACCTTGGCGAAGACAGTTGACTCCGAGCCTGGCAGCGCGGGGTCCATACCGAAGACTCGGGCGAGCTCGATGTCAGCTTCGACATTGGAGTGGCCGAGCTTCACTGGGCCGGACGAGTACTCGTCAGGTGGGACGCTCATGACCACGGGGCGAGCTCCGTTGTTGAGCTCCATCAACACCACGCCAGGGTCAGCGACATCGAACTCGATGTTCTTGTCGCTGGCGTACTTCTCGTTGTCCGAGAAGAGCTTGGCGAAGGTCTCTTGATTGGCAAACTCAACAACTCTCTGCACCTGGTGCGGAGAGATGCTGGGAAACTCGCGGGCGAGCTTGATGATGGCGTCGTTGAGCGACGTCCCGCCCATGAGGTATGCCACAGAGGCTCTCTTGGCGAGAGATTGAAGGTCGGATGGGCTAAGAGCAGCAAAAGTGCTCTTCGACTCAAGGCCAAAGGGAAGATCGGTCATTTGCTACCTCGCAGCGCTTGCAAGTACCACATGGAGCACCGTAGTCTCAACCTAACATGAGGTCTAAATCGTGGGAAGAATTGAGCATGAGGACTCGACGTTAATCGACGTTGAGGAAGCACGGTGTCTCCTTCGTAAGTCTCGCAGGACTGTTTTCTATCTTGTTGGGAAGGGGCGCCTCACGACTCGGCGTGTGCCAGGTTCCAAGAAGACATGGTTTGAACTCTCGGAGGTCACTCGGCTCGCCAAGGTCGATGAGTCCCTGGGGCGTCCACAGATGTCGGAGAGGCTGGAAGCGCACCTCCGCAAGTGGCATCCGGGGATATTCAACTACGCTAAGTGATGTCGAGCTCTTCAAGATCATCCTCTATCTCCTCCATGTCCTCCATAGTACCGATTAGCCCATGATGTCTCTGCATTTCCTTCGTGGGTAGAATAACATCAGGCCTCGGTTTGTTATAGAAGGAAGCCAGAAACCCAAACGTCAGGGAGTGGAACGAGTCATCGGGGTGCCCCGGTGCCGCCTTGTAGATGTTCATTCGCAGCCGGTCGTTGTACTCCGAGTAGATGTTCAACAGGTCCATTGAGTAGGGGTCTTCAAACTCCTCCCACCTGGGGAACCAGAACACGTTGCCCCGCTTGATGGCGTTGAACAAATCCGACATGACCTCGGTGCGGTGGCAAAGGTGGCGTGGTACGCCTAGCTGAGAGTCGAACTTGACCTTCTTCTTGACGTTGCCGACCCACTGGTACTTCTTGATCTTGTCTGCACCGAAGTCGCGGGTGAGCTCATCGTTTGGCCAGTGACCGCCACCGTAGTCTACCCCAACTCTCTGTACGTTGAAGTCAACGATGAGCCTGCGAATGATCTCGAGCTGCTTACGAGGCTCGGACTCGATACCCTCAAAGCGGTGCCAATAGAACACTGTGTAGCGGTCTGGGGCGAAAGGCAGGTACCCGCCCAAGGTCACGACTGTGTACGTTCCTTCGCCAGTACCCCAGTCGATGCCCATGTAGATGGGGTACTGCCTGCTGTACGGGATGACCTCTTTGTAGTACCGCATCGAGAGCTCGTCCCAACAGTTGCGCTGGACATCTCGACGAGTGAGTGGCCGAGTACCTGAGTCGTAGCTGCGCCCAAGTACCTCGTTGTAGAACTTGGCGCGGCTGTAGACGCGCTGCTTGTTCTTGATGTCGGACCACTCAATCCAAGGAACCATGAGCTGCGGGATTCGAAACCCTTCAAAGGGCTTCTCCACACTTGGGTTGGGGTTGGTCGCAACCCAACGGGCATCCGGGTCATCAGGCCGAATGCCGCCGCCGCACTTGCTACAGATGAGCCCCTTCTCCCCAATGTTCTCTTCATCGAGGATGTTCCAACACCAGCTCAACGGATTCTTAGGGGTTCCGTGACGCTTACAAGGTACAGACCATTCGTTCTGGGTAGAGAATCGTGACCAGTAAAACTCGATTGAGTTATCGAGCGACTTCGGAGTGCCTGCATAGATGAAGTACTTGTGGTCGGAGTGGGACGCGCACTCCTCAATGACGGGTACGTTGTCCAACAGGATGTCTTGAAACTCGTCGATGATGACCATGTCCGCAGGGATACCGCGGGTACGGTCTGCGTTGAGGAACGCGAAGCGTAGCGTGACTTGGGAGTGGTTGACGAAACGCTTCTCGAATACGTTCTTGAGCAGCTTGCTGTTCGTGGTCTGCTTCAGGAACGGAGACAGCTCGATAGGCTCAGAGACGCGGTCTCGGCTGAAGACCTTCGTCTGTTGGTTCGAGGGGCTGACGTAGAGAGACCGGAAGTACGGGTTGATGAGCAGGTAAGCCAGCAAAGAGTTGCCCAACAGCGTGGACTTCTCTACCTGCCGACCGGCCATAAGAATGCGGCGCTTGGCAGAGCTGTCGTAAATAGCCCGGAGGTACTCTCGGCCTTTGAAACTGAAGTTGACCAGCTTGCCCTTAGATGGAATCTTGAACGACCCAGAGACAAACTCCGATGGAGTAGTGCTCATCGGCCCTTCCCTGCTCAGGGATGTGGCGTCAGTCTCCTCATTGGCACGTTGCCTGCGCAGTACTTCTCGGTCGTCATGAGGGTCAGGGTCAACGGCAGTCTTCAACCACTGTCGGTTGTCCGGGTTATCAGATGTGGGGACAATCATTGGCCTGGGTGCCCTCATCGCGCAAGTCTCTACCCTTCCTGGTATAAGGTCTTCATGACCTCTGAGGAACGGTTAGCACGACAACGCTTACAGTGGGTTGAGCATGCCAGGCAAGGCATTCTCGCAGCCGTAGGCGAAGGTGTCATCGACCCTCAGTTCCAGGTGTTCCCAACGGTTGACCCGTTGCGATTCATCCTGAAGATTACCCTTCTCGTCCCTCTTGGGAAAGCCACAAGAGAGCCACTACGAAATTACCTTCGAGCGTGGGCAAAGGAGTTTAGCTGCGACGTTCCGGTCATCGACATTCACGAGTCATGGATACAGGCTGAAGTACTGACTCAACAAAGATTTTGGAGCAGAGATGCGAAAGGAAAGTTCAAGGGAGGCCAGAGGTTTGAGCGCCGGCTTAGATGAGGTTGGCATGGGGTGTTTGGCAGGCCCGCTTTGCGCGGCAGTGGTTGTCTTCCCTGAGAAGGCACCAGCCATACCGGGAGTAGACGATTCCAAGAAGCTGAGTTTCTCCACTCGTATGGCCCTCGCCCCGATCATCATGAAGGAAGCACTGTTCTTTGGGATTGGATGGTCACAGCCGTCTGTGATCGACCAGGAAGGGCTGTCAGAGGCATGGAGAAGAGCTTGTCTGGATGCACTGGAAGGTGCTCCAGAGGTAGAGCTCCTCCGCATCGACGGCAACAAAAGACTGAACGGGTTCGCCGGCGAACAGGAGAGTTTCGTGAAAGGGGATGCTCGGTTCTGGCACATAGGTGCCGCCAGCATCATCGCCAAGGTCGCACGAGACCTCGAGATGATAGGCATGAGCAAGCACTACCCGCACTACAAATGGGAGCGGAACATGGGCTACGGTTCGAAGGAGCACCTTGAGGCGCTCTTCCGACTTGGCCCCACCCGCCTTCACCGGGGATGCTTCCTCAAGAAGATCTACCATCGGTTCAGCGACCAAATCGACAAGTCTCAGCTTCGATGGTCACGCTGGATGGAGGAGTGGTCACCGGCCGTGGAGAACCATGACAACTTCACCGGGTTCATCAAGTCTGACTTGGAGGGTGTCGATATGTCTACGGACGTAGAAGGTACTCATTACTGAAGCGACGCCACTTCTCGTTGACCTTCTCTTCGGTATCACCGATGGCGTCGTTGACAACAGGCATGATCTCGTGTCGAGCGGCTTGAGCAAGGAAGCGGCTGACAACGTCTGCGATTTTGACAAGCTCGTCCACAAAGGCCAGGTGGGCGAGCTTGTCGAAGTCGCGACTTTGGGTGAACTTGTCCCACGCAGTGTTCACTGCTTTCATCTTCTCTTCGCTCCCACCTCGGTCGGGGTGGTGCTTCATCGCCTCTCGGCGAAACGCGGCCTTGGCCTCCGCTTTTGTTTTTACGTCTCCGACCCAGGGCGGTGTCGAAGCCTGGCTTCGAGGAGGTGGGGCAGACCTACCCCTCTCGGCTCCTGAAGCCCAATCGTCCCAAGAATACTGGCTTCTTCCGGTACCGGCACCACGGCGAGCTCGGCCAAAGATGTCGTCCCACGCATCGTCGATGTCGTCCCACGCATCGTCAGTCGCACTGCGGGCGTGTTCGTAGGCCCGACTGTTCGCTTCTCTAGCGCTGCGGGCTTCTTCGTACGCCCGACTGCTCTCTCGAGCTTTGCGTGCGCTCTCCCGAGCTTGTCGAAGTTCCTCTTCGAATTCTCGAGAACGCTTGGCGTACTCCTCCGTGCGCGCCTTGAATCCATCCTGCCACCGACGGTTGCTCTCTTCTCTGACCCGCTCCCACCGGCGCTCGCTTTCTTCGCTGGCCCGCTCCCAACGCCTAGAGGCTCCCTGCTCTCCAGCCTCAGCCATAGACCCAGTCACCTTACCGAACAGGCTACCAGCCAGCCCACCGCCCAGCGCACCGATGACGGCGTCTCGAACCTTGTGGTCGTTTTCTGCTCCAAGGTAGCCAAGAAGACCCCCACCCGCTGCACCAACACCCGCGCCGGCAAGCGTGCCGGCAGCCGAAGCGCTCAATGCCGCCTTGTAGAGTCCAGCCTGCTTCACTTTCTCAATGAGCTTCTTCCCCCTGGGCGTGGCTGCCTCCCACTCGTCTACGGTGCTTTTACTTATCTCTCCGCGGTCTTCCATCGCGTAGAACTTGCGTCGCTGTGCTTGGCTCTTGAATGGCACGTCACACCTCTCTCGTCATCCCACACCAGGGGTGGTGAGATTTTTGGTAGGCAAGAAGTGGCGCGTTCAAGATTTGCAAGATGACACCACGTTCTAGTCCTTCGGGGTCAACAGTGTGTTGAGCGCCAGGCACGTCTGACGAACGAACCTCTCCAACCCCACTGTGTTTGCCGTGTTCTTCGCCTTCTGTAGTTGCACCACGTAGGCATGGAGCTCCGGTACCATCTCGATGGCTACCTCGCCCATCCAGGCGGTGTCGACCGCCTCTTTGATGATGTCCCTGGCGTTGTCTGGGAACTTCACCTTCGAGGCTTCCTCTGACCGCCCAGGCACGTAGACAAGGCCGCTATGTCCGCACTTCGGACACGCCTTCATCTGCGTACGGCTGGCCGGCATAGGTACTTCTGACCGGCAGCTACGACAACGGTTGATGTAGTGCCCATCTTCCCACTGGTCGGTCATACCGGCCCTGGGGAACAGGTGGAGCAGCACGTCGCTTTCCTTGACGTTGTACTCCGCAAACAGGTACGGCAGGTCCGTGATCTTCTCGAGCTCGAGAGGATTGGACATGGACGGCGGTGGTTCCGCAAGGACCTCCACCATCTTCTCTTTCGCCTCACCGTACCAATCAGGCATCTTCATTCCCGGCATCTGGGTCTCCCTTCTCTTCTACTTGGTTCTCTTGTTTGGCCTCTACCAAAACCTTCTGGCCTTCTTTGCCATCACCACTATGAAGTCCGTCTGGCCCTGTCAAATCAGAAAGCGCAGGGATTGCTACGTCCCTGTGCGTCAAGATCCAGTGACGGACTTCCTTCAACTGCTCTTCGTAGCCGCCACCCTCACCGTAGAGCACACCGTACATGGCACGAAGCTCGCGGTTCAGCATGCTGAGGGCAACGTAGGTCTTCTTGTCGTCCTGTTGATACCCAAGGTACTGCACACGGAATGCAAATTGACGATATGAGTCGCGCATTGCTGCCTTGTACTCATACTTGGGGTTGAGCCCTGCACGGAACAGGGCCTGCTGTTCGCCAGCCTGTAGTGCGGAGATGTAGCTGTCGTAATTGGGATCCCCCGCTAGGAACTGGGGCCACTGTGTCTTGGTCAAGTTCTCCTTGCGCCAGAAGTAGTGGGAGTACAGCTCCACCATACGGTCGGTGAGTGACTTGGACAGCCGATACTTCTTGCTCAACGCCGGAGCGATGAAGTCCGGGGGCAGGTCCCCCATCAACAGGATGTGTAGATCGTGCTGGTAGCTGCGGTTGCAGTGGTCACCCACCATCTCTGTGAGCACCCGCTTCATGTGCTCATCAGGACTCCAGATGGTGGCAATCTTCTCCTGCTTCATGAACGCGGCAGTAGGTGCATGCCGTGGGTTGTTGAACAAGAAGTCCGCAGGGGCCATGAAGGCGGACAGCAGGTAGTCCCACTGCTTCACCGTCATGTACTGGAGACAGAGGTCCTCCAGGGACTGGTTGACTGCCTCAAGCGTGAGCGGCTCGTCGGGGTTGCCCCAAGAAGCCGCCAGCAAGAAGCGAACATAGTAGTCGGACGGGTGTCTCATGATCAGTTCGAGAAGCGAAGCTCCTTCTGACGGAGAGACTGAAGCCCACGAATGACGTCCTCAAGCGCGTACAGCATGCGCTCGACGGCCACCTCTGGCACTTCCTTGAGGCCGATTCGGACTGCGATCAGGAGCTCGGCCAGCTTGCTCGACGCCGCCTGAAGAGCAGGCAGTAGGTCGACGAAGGTGGACACGTTCTCCGCATTGAGGAAGCCCAACCCGAGGATCTTGTCCGCGGTGAGAGCATCGTCCAACACGGAGGCTTCCTTGGCCAGGAAGTAGTTGTGGATGGGTGGGTCGAGCTCCGTCAGCTCCTTCTGAAGCTGTGCTCGAATGCCCGCCATCTTCTCCTTCACGGAGCCGAGAACCTTCAGGCCGGCTACTGACACGCGCTCACCGTTCTGAGCACGGGCAAGGGCCGTCTTGCAGAAGCGGTGGTCCATTCCGAGGGCCACACCCAGGAACATCGCCTTGTTTCGGTCGATGAACTTGGTGTGATCACTGGCCACCTTGGCGATGGCGGGGCCACGGAAGGAGAACGTACCGTCCTTGTCCCCAACGATGTCTACGGTGCCGGAGTGGCTCTTGGCAGCCAGCTTCGAGAACAGTTGAGGCTCTGACACGAGCTCAGTCTTACCGCGCAGTGGCATCCAGTTCAGGAAGTTGGGTAGCACCCACTCCTGCTCGGACACCTTCACCGGCTTGACCAGGCCTTCACCGAACGAGAAGGTCACCTGATCTCCGAGGTCGTTCTGCGCCAAGAAGCGCACGCCGGCGGGAGACTGCATCGAACTGGTGATCGTCATCGGGACGAACGCCTTGGCCGTACCGTGGTCGAGGTAGTAGAGCGCCCCGTAGCCGCGGGGGATGCCCTTCGGGATGTCCGTGGACTTGCCCGCGATCTCGCCAGCAATGTGCTCTTGTAGTGCATACTGCGAGCCGTTGTTGAACAACGACAGCGGCAGCACCTGCAGGTCGAGGGTCATCAGCTTGGGGAACACCCAGCCGATCATGGTGTTGCCATTCCCGTCCTGCACCTTCCAGATGCCGAACGAGTCCGCCACCTTGATCTCCTCCGCCTCAAGCGTCTGCTTGACCGGAGCGTCAGGGCTCATGGTGACCGTGCCGTCGGCCTCGAGCTGTTGCTGCATGTCTTGGTCACCCATCATGTCCTGAGCAACAGCCATGGGCACGTTCTCTTGCTGCGGGGCGAACATCTCATCCGTGGCCCACTTCACCATGGCCTCGTTGGTACCGAGCTTGGTGATCTGCACCACAGTGGGGCGGATACGGCTGGCCACCATCGACGCGACCTTCTCCGGGTCGGACGGCGTGAGCCGCATAGCTGACGCGAACGCAGCCTTCACCCCGTCATGGGCGTTGTGGATCGTGGAGCGCAGCGACGGGTCAGCCATCGCCGTCTTCATACGGTCAGCATGGCTGTCTTTGATGCGGTCGTAGAGCTGCGGCAGAAGCGGCAGATTCTCCACCTGAGCCGAGCCCACCTTCGTGCCGCCGGAGCCGAAGCCGGAGCGGAGCGGGGGCTGAAGGTCGTTGACCAGCGAGGGGTCGTAGGGGCGCAGACGAGCCACGTCGAACGTGTCAGGTCGGATGAGCATCTCCCGCAGCTTGGCCTCGGTGAGGTGGAAGTACTTCTTCCCGCTGAGGAACACGTCGAGGGGGCTGAGCATCTGCTCCTTGACGACGAGCGGGATGTGGATCTTGTCCAGACCCGACCCCTGCATCTCTTCTACCGTCATGGCCGTCTTGGGGCGCACTTCGATGGAGCCGAAGGCATAGCCACGCTCTTCGTCCACCTTGTCCAGGAGGACGTGGGAATCGTACCCGCTGAGGTACGGGAGCTGCTTGTACGCTTCCTGCATGATCTCTTGGTGCCAGTTGTCGGTGTTGTCACCAAGTCGGGTCAGCATACCAGCCAACTTCTCGGCGCCGTCGAACTGAAGGGGCGCGTCGAGGAAAAGATTCTCAGTAGTCATGGTCATCTCCTTACTTCGTAAACGATGCCGTTGATAACAGACCTGATAGCTGCCCGGCTAGAGAAGCTACCGCGGGTGCTGCCACAACGGGTGAGCCTGGCGCAGCGCAGGCGAATGCTGAAATCTGCGTGAGTAGTGTGCCGAGGAAGCTGACGAGCATGTCGCCCTTAACGAGCGGGGAGGCCGCACCATTGCCGAGATGCACCATCGGAGCGTCCATCATAGCCTTCGTACCGCCCTTCAGCACCGCGTTGACGGCGCCGTCCACAGTAGCATCAGCCGTATCGGACTTCATCATGGCCGCTTTGTTGGACTGCGCTGTGAACAGACCCTTCATAGCCTTGATGGTAATGTCCTTCTCTTGCGAGGTAATCTGGATGTTCTCCTTGGCCTCGATGGCGTAGCCCTTCTGCACCAGCCAGGCCACATCGCCTTCCTTGGTGATGGACAGGTTCACCATCTCTTTGGCCCCGTCATCACCTGAGTCATTGATAATCAGAGATAGTGTAGTCTTGTCACTGTCCCCGTGGGAACCGATACTGAGCGTCGCGATGTGCGCCTTGTTGTCCGCCTTCTCTTTGGCCTTCAAGGAGAACGTGGTGAGTGCCTTCCCGTCCGTAGCTTTTTCATCTCGGTCTGTGAGCCAGGTGAGCTCACCACCAAAGGTGAATAGCTCATAGTTCTCGCAGAAATCCTTGATGAAGTTGCGGATTGGGATGTAGAGGCGCTGGGCTGTGGGGGTTGCCCCAATCTGAACGACACCGCCGCGGCGAAGGATGAGGAAGTTCTCGTCCCGAGTACGCAGCATGATGTCGCCGGGGTTCAATGACTGACGACCACCTCGGAAGGTGGTTGTGGACTCATCGGCTGCTGACTGGAACCCCATGACAAACGGGGTCGCGAACCTGCCGCTGCTGGGGCGGCACAGCCAGCATAGTGCACCAACCTCAGGCTGTACGTAGATGCCCTCGCCGTTGGCGAAGTGGAAGTACGGGGCCGATACCTGAACGTCGAAGTACCTTTTGTTTCCGTACTCGCTGATGACGTCTACAGACCAGTCCTCGATGTTCACGTTGATGATTCGACACGTTTCAATAGAAGGTGGATGCCACTCACCCTCCATTACACTGTGGGGTTGGGGCTCTCGGCCCTTGTTCCCCATATTGTTGAGTGCGTTAGCTGATCCCATCCTGGTCTCCTAGTACAACCACGGGGCCTTGTCTGTACCTGTACCAAACTCCTTGCCGTAAGCCATAGAAGGAATTGGGTGGGTGCTGTGCAGGGATGACTTCCACCCCTCTGCCGCCGCGTCCAGGATAGTGTCCTTCAAGTTCTTGCTCTGCAAGCGGGCAAGCCAATCTGTTTGGAGCTCGAGCGGTAGCATGTTGATGCCCTGGAGGATGGGCTTGTACTGCACCGGCTTCTGCCCAGGCTTGAGGTTGCGGTTGAACGCCACCACTTCAGAGGTAGCTGCGTGGTCTCCTCTCAAGAGTGTCTCGTGGAACCCTGCGTCCGTGACCTCACTCAGGTTGGTCATGGCACGAACGAAGGTCTCTACGTTTCGCCGGCGAACCGGGCCTTCATCCTTGTACGAGTTCCAAATCTCGTCCGTGAGGTACTGCTGGACCGCATTCATGTTGGTACGCGCCAGCATCTCTCTCGGGTTCTTCGGGCCGTCCGAGATAGAGTCCCCCATCTTGACCTCATCGCCCTTCTTCACCGTCAAGGTACGGCTCGCAGGTACGTAGTGGTCCTTGCCGCTGACGTGAACACGCCAGCCGCCGGCTGGGTCCTTCTCGATTGCGCTCACCGTTCCATCTGTATCAGCCAGAGTCGCAGACCCAGGCAGCTTCTTCGGCACGTTGAGTAGTTGCTCCAGTCGGTTGAACAAGCTGGTAGCGTTCGTACCCTTGGCACCTACGATACCGCCCGTGTGGAAGGCGTTCATCGCAAGCTGTGTAGCAGGCTCTCCCAACGCCTGGGCAGCAATGACCCCTACGTTCGAACCTGGTGAGTGCAACTGACCGTCTTCGTTCAGGCCGTAGCACTTGGCACACAGGCCCTTGCCGTGAGCACACTTCAACGGGGACCGAACCTCAATCTTGTTCACCTTGTTGTTCTTCAACCTACTCAGCATGTCGGAGGTGACCAACGAACCCGCTGGGATCTTGCCCTTGTCGTTGCCCGCCTTGTTGCCAAGGTCAATCTCTCGAACCGTGAATCGGTCAAGAACGTCTCTGTTATCAATGGGCAGCACCACGCCCTTCGTAGCTCCGCAGTCTTCGTCGATTACCATCTGACTCATCGTGGTGTTGATGAGTTGCTTCGACATCTTGCCAGGAGCCTGGGTTCCCTGCACACGTCCGATGGTACCCATGCGGGCTCCGTGCATCGACGCGAAGTACGAGCCTATGTCCAAGCCCTCGGAGTATGACTTCGGGATGGGGATCGGAACGGGCTCGCCCTTCGAGTCAGCCACCAGCATAGGGGCCACTGTCATTTGCTTGAACTGAGACCAGCTACCGCGCGCACCGGACTTCACCCAGTCGTACATGCGGTTCTTCCGGCCGTCGGCACTCTTCTTGGCCTCCGCATGGATCTTCTCGGCTGCGCCAACGTAGAGGTTGACGATCTCATCCTTCCTCTTCGTCGGGCTAGAGACTCTTCCTCGAATCTCGTGCTCTTTCTTGGCCGCGTCCTTCAGAACTACGTCGCGATGGACATGGTCCGACAAGAAGTCATCGAGACCAATCGACATGCCCGTGGCGTACTCGTTACCGATGTCCTTGAACTTGTCGGACACCAAGCCAAAGTCTTTCGGAGTCTTTCGAGCTACGTCAGTGAGCAACCCGTAGAGGTTGCCCTTGTTGAGCAAGTAGCTCTGGTCGGTCAGTAGCTTATGGTCACGTACTTCTTCCGGCAACGAGTGGTACAGCATGAGCCGTCCCACCGTGGTCTTGATTGGCTGGGCCGACTTCTTCAACAGCTCCGCGTAGGCGTCGCCCTCGATGTTGTCGAGCGAGATGAGGTCAGTCATCCCGACCTTGCCATCCTTCACTGCTCGCGCGGCGTCGCCCGCCGTAGCGAATCTCATGGACGTCTTCTTGTCCACCTCTGTCAGCTTGTAGATGCCCATCATGGACTCTTGTGACGGCTTCGACATGAGGTGACCAGTAGTCGGATTGAACAGGTTGAAGGACGGCATCATCTTGTATGCCTCCTTCACCGCCTTCTGGCTGACGGGCACGAAGGCAGACATCTTGTCGCCGTCGAAGTCTGCGTTGTATCCCGAGGTAGCAAGCGGGTGAATCTTCACTGCCTTGCCCTCTACCAAACGAGGACGGAACGCCTGCACTCCGAACCTGTGGAGAACAGGGTCACGCTTCAGCAAGATGGGGCGCTCTTCGAGTACGTTCTGCAGGGCCTCAAGCGCAGCAGGATGGTTCTTCTTCACCATCTCCTGGGCATCGAGGGGCTTCTGACCCATCTGCACCAGGCGTCGAACAACGAAGGGCTTGTAGAGCTCAGCCGCGGCCTTCCTCGGCAAGCCGACTTCATCCAGGCTGAGTGATGGCTCTGGAATGATGACGCCGCGCATCGAAAGGTCTTGTCTACGACCGATTACCTTGTCCTGGAAGAAGCCTTCTTTCGGCTGTCCTCCTTCACCGCCTGAACCAGAGATGGTCTGCATGATGGCATTGCGGTGCCGGCCCTGATGGATGTGACCTGTCAGCATGACTGCCTTGAGCCCGTCGTAGAGCGAGGTCTGAAGCGGCAGCTTCTCCTCCTTCGGCAGCGCGGGGTCGTAGTCCTTGTACTTCAGGTTGATCATCCCGATATGGTTGTAGAGCCGGTTCACGTCATCGTAGTTGATGTCGCCACTGTCGAGGATCGTGATGGGGCGGAACACCGGGGGCAGCACAGGCATGTGCTTCATGGTGTACGCCTCCGAGGGATTCATACCTGCGGTATCCAGCGCACGGAGGTACTTCAGCTTCTTGTTGGCATCGTTGAGCTTAGTAGTGCGTAGGTCGGGCAGCTTCTGCTCAATGTCTTTCCGCATCTTCTTCTGGTCGATGTCAGCTAGAGCAGACACGATGGCCTGCGGCCCAGTCTTCCCGCCGAGCTCTTCCGTACCAGTAACAACGCGCTTGTAGCTGTTCTGATTCAGCCCCAGTAGCGACGAGATCGGACCTTCGAATACAGGGTTGGGCATCCGCTCGGGCAGCGCGATGTGCGTCCACTTCTTGCCCTTGAGCCCGCCTGTCATCTTCGGATCGAAGATACCGCCTGCCTCTTCCTTCGCATCCTTTGCTCTCAGCGCACGACCTGCGTCGGCCAGCGCGCCGTTGCTCATCTCCAACACCTTCTTGTCGGTGAGAGGCTGCAAGATCAAGTCATTGCCTTCCTTGCGTACGTCCAGGCCCATGCCCTTGAGGTAGCCTTCGAACTTCTTGAACACGAAGGGTGTCTTAGGAGTGGGGATTGAATCTCCCGCTTGGAGTTGTGCCCAGAAGTCGTCGTTCATATCAGAGTTGCCGACCAGCACTCGGTTGGCGAAGTAGTTGTGGTTCCCTTCAACCTCTAGGTTGTAGAGGTACTTCCCATCATTCCAGGTAAGGTCGGTGTAGCCCGTCACGCGGAGCACCGGTACATCAACCAAGTACTCTTGAGCCTCGGCCTCATCCATCACGCGATCCAAGGCCTCGCCCACGGGAGCGTCTACCTTGTACGCCATCGACGGATGGACGTAGGGGGCAATGTAGTTGAAGAACTTGTCGATGTCCTCTTTGGTACCCAGCCGAAGGTCATGTGAGCTGTTGTTCTGACATACCGTGAAGGTAACCCCAATCTCCACCTTCAAGGCGTCGATCAAACGGTTCCGATCCTCTTCGTTGAAATCTCCAGTGGAGATCCGGACTACTCGCTGTCGATTCCCGTGCGTCAGAGACCCGTCGTCTTGGTACCAGACCGCAACAATCATCGGGTTCAACAGCACATGCTTAGGAACTCGTTTGTGCCCCTCCAAATAGAAGACTCGGTACAGCCCCTCAAACATGGGCTGAGCCAAGGTGCTCCATTCACACATGTCCTGCCCGACGTTGAATCCCTCGTAGCCGGCACAGTAGTCTCGTACGTTTCGGGTGGAGAAGTCGGCGAGGATCGCTGCCTTGAACTCCAGGTACTCACGTTGTGCCAAGCAATGGCGTTCTGAGAAAGCGGGGAAGTGGTGGTCCCCTTTGGTAAGACACCCATCCCCCAGCAAAGACCCGTAGAGAACATTCAGTTGGTGAGCATCCGGCATGAGACCTGTCGACCTGAGCTTCTTACCCTCCAGGTCCTTGGCCTCTACCTCACCCTCAGTGGTGTAGAACTTGTGCCCTTGCGTACACTTCGTGACGGCCCGCTTGTACTCTCCTCTGGAGTTACGAGCCATGTACTCGACCTTGACCAGAGGAGTATCGATCTCACGCTTCCAGTAGTTGAGGATCTTCTTGTACTCGAACTTCAACCCATCCCAAGACAGCACCTTCACAGGGAGCTTTTGGTTCACGATGGCTGAGATCATCTTCGGCCCTTGGTCGGTCTCCACCATGGTCCGTCGCAGGAAGCACTTGTACGTCTGCATCTCGCGGATGTTCTCGCGGGCGTTGTGTGCCAGCAAAGCGTACATGCCCATGATGTCCATGGTTTGTCCGCCCTTGGGACCGCCGCCGGCGGGGAGCATGTTCGAGTCGTAGGCGTCCCGTGAGCGGACAGACAGACCCTTCTCTGCCGTGTGATGCAGTTTCAAGATGTACTGTTTGCCCACCAGGACGTTGGGGAACTTGCGCTTGGTGACCGGATCAAAGAGGTCCTCTGTGTCAGACACACCCGCAGCAGCCATCTCCCCCTTCAGGTGCCGTGTATAGTCCGGCACGTTGGGGTCGAAGTTGTTTACCACGTAGGGCTTGCCCGTCTTCTCTGCGATCTTCGAGGCCGCGGTCTCCAAGATCTGCCCAAGGTTGATACGAGTAGGCACCCCTGTCGGGTTCAGTATCACCTCGATGGGAGAGCCGTCCTTGTCGTGTGGCATCTCATGGTCGGGCATGATGTTGGTGATGATGCCCTTGTTACCGTGACGTCCTACAATCTTGTCGCCCACGTCGGCAGGGGCATCAGACTTGACGAAGACGGTAATGTCTTTGCCGTGCCGCACTACCTTGGTGACGACTCCAGGTACTTCCTTGTTCCATCGAATCTCACGCGGCTTCCAGGGTCGGATGAGTCCCTTGGAGAACAGGCCCAGCTTCTGCTCGTCCTGAGTAACCGTCTCTTCCTTGAGCACACCAAGAAGTACGTCGTCCTTGTTGACGGTCTGCCCTTCACGAATGACTGCGGTGTCGTCCAGCTTGTCGGCCTGGTCCTTCGTAACCTTGCCGGCCATGTACGAAAGGAACTTCTTCTTGTCGAGCTGGAGACTCTTCTCGGACGTCACGCCTTCGCGGAACAGGTGGTCCGACGTCAGCTTCTTTGCAGCAGTCTGGGATATGACGATACCGTCTTCGAAGTTGTAGCCCTTCCACGGCATGTACGCGACGCGCAGGTTCGTACCAAGCGCCAGCGTGCCACCCCTCGTGAAGTTAGTATCGGCTATTACCTGGCCTGCCTTCACTTCATCCCCGGCCTTAACCAGAGGGTGAGAATTGAGCAGGCTCTTGTCGTCGTTCAGCGGGAAGTCGTCGTAGGTCTGTACTTCGTGACGAGTACCCTTCTTGTCTTTGATGATGATGCTGTCCTTGTTCACCTTCTCAATGACGCCCGCCACCGGAGAAGCGTGGCTGACAAACTCCCCAATACCCTGCTCAAAAGTACGGGAGGGTTGATCACTACGAGTCTGCACGAGCGGCTTTTCTCGGTGCGTCAATGCGATGGCTTGCTCTAGCTGACGGGAGGCAACCATCGTGCGATTGCCTTGATTGTTCTGCAAGAAGGGGATGAGGTTCGCAGACAAGTCGAACATGCCCTTGCTGGAAGCGAGCACGTAGTCTACTTCGCTCGGCTTCACCACAGTGACAGTACCATCTGCGTCAGAAACTTTGACCGTCGCCTTCATTGGGATGGGCTTACCGCCCTTCCACTCATACTGATCTGGGAAAGCCAGGTTGGACTTGAGCGCCTGGTACGGATTGATCATGTCCTTCTTGCCGGTCTTCACATTGTAGACCGGGATCTTGAGGTCGTGTCCGTCCTTCACCACCTGCGAGGCGAGCTGCAACGTAACGCCAATGCGCTCCGACTCTGGCGTTTGAATAGGGTCGAGGAACCCCAAGTGACTGGGGTTGATAGACTGCGCCTCCAAACCGATCTGGTGCGTGGAGGAGATGCCGCCCTCGCCGGGGGCGTACAGAGTGGTTCTGCGGTTGCCGGAGATGAAGCTGATCGGGTTGGTCTGCGTAGGGTGCTCGGACAAAACCGAGCTGGTAAAGAACTGACGAAGCGGTTTGCCGAAGATGTCCGGGTTGATGATGTCACGAATCTTGGCGTGCTTGTCCAGCGTGTTGCCGATCTTCCGCTTGACGCCCTTCTCTACCTGCCACTTCTCGAGTCGCTCATTGATGAGGTCCTCCGCGGAGTGGAGCTCCTTGAACGGCAGGGAGTCTCGGTCATCTGGCTCTACTTCTTGTCGAGAGACTCTCAAGATCTTGTGAGAGCCGTTGAGCAGCGCCGGTCCCGTGACCTTGTCATAGGGCTTGCCCAGCGTTAGCTGAGTAGAGTCCGGGCGCAGTACGGTGCCACCAAACTCCTCGTGTACTAGCTTCTTGGCGTCGTCGAGAGTCTCGGGGTTCGTGCCCTTCACCGAGCGGTAGAACTGACGCAGCGCGGCTTCATCGGTCTTCCAGGTCTTGTTGGCCCCGAAGATCTCTTTGCCCCACGCACGTTCGATGGAATCATCATCAACGCCCATCGTCTTGAGGATGGGGTACAGGGGGATGTGCGACTCCCCATAGCGCAACGACATCTTCTGCGTCTTGGGGCTGAAGTCCATGTCGAAACCTTGACCCTTGGCCAGGTTCCACTGCGAGGTGAGCTCCCCGTTCTTACGTACGCGGGTGTAGACGCCCGACTTCATACGGAACAGGTTGTTGACCTGCCACTCGCTGCCGTTGACGATGTAGCTGTAGCGGCGTGTGATCTTCGGTAGCTGCGCTACGTTGACCACCTGGCGGTCGATGACCTTGCCAGTCAGGTTGTCCTTCAGCTCGAGCTCCGCACGAATAGGGACGGTCCAGCTTCGACCTTTGACCTTGGCATCCTTCTGACTACGGATGTCGTCAACGTGCTTGTTGTCGTCCACCCACACCCTCTTGGCGTGCAAGGTGTGCTGACGACCCTCAATAGGGAAGTAGTTCTGCACCGTCTGCGCGGTGCGTGTCTTGAGACTTTCAAAAGATTCTTCAGGTGAATAATGTGCCATCGGTCCTCTCCAGCACTATCGTGGGAGGCGCAAAGCCTCCTAAGCGGTGGATGGGTACAAGTTCTGCCATCCTACATCACTGAAAGTCCAGCCTCCAACATGGAATAAGAGATGTGAAGGGCCCAGTACATCTCTAACCCTACACCAACGGAGGAATAGCAAATGGCAAATCCAACTTCGATGCAGTCGTTCGGCAAGGACGTCCAAGACCAACTCGTGGGCGGCATCTGGGGAACCCCGGATGACGAAACCGAGAAAACGTACAACAGCACGGCCCAGGACGAGGAAGAGGACGCCGAAGACGACAGCGTTGGAGAAAACTGATGAGACTGATTTTGATGGGGTTCATTGTGGGCCTCGTGAGGAGGCTGGCACATGATCTCAAGAAGGCCCGTGATTTACAAAGAGAGGCCGGAGACTCACAGGACAGCAGTACCTAGCGCACCGCCACGGGTAGCGCCTAAGATCTACCGACCTCGTGACCCCGAACCTATTGGTACATGCCTGCTGTGCGAAGAACCATTCGCTGGGCCCGACGCTATTCGCTTACGGCATGGATGTGTCCAACAGAGGAAATGGGGTACAGAGTTTCACCAGCTCCCGTTC
>Ga0315284_10002383_pt1 | contig 26924 bp, 33 predicted proteins | sample YL17G09_16_MG_FD_203696 | JGI IMG/M metagenome (GOLD analysis project Ga0315284, IMG submission 203696) | Sediment microbial communities from Yellowstone Lake, YNP, Wyoming, USA - YL17G09_16 | ecosystem: Environmental > Aquatic > Freshwater > Lake > Sediment | place: USA: Wyoming | collected...
CGTCGCTATCAGGCAATAGAACCCGACTATAAGCACCAAAGCCGCAGCCACGCCGAATAACCAGAGCACCACAGCCATGTCATTAGTCATGCTTCCACTCCTTGAACAATGTTACCACGCCGAATACCCCCGTCAACAGGATGGCTATCTGGCCCAGAAGGTCAAGGTGCCTCAAGTTCCACATTATATTTTTTACGTTATTTTCCGCAGGTGGTTCGGGTAATTTAAAGTCAACAGGGATATGAATCAGGCTCAATACTATTGCTGCCGCAACCACCACTATCGGCAAAAACCAAAAGTAGGCCATGCGAATCTTCCTCCGTACGATAAGTTCTTCCGCCGTAACCCGCTTGGTCAGCATGATGGTGCTGATGAATATCGCAGATACAAGCCCCGAACAAACCGACAATTCAAACACCGCCGCCAGAGGTGAATCAAGCTGGAACATAAGCACCGTAAGTACCGCACTGGTAAATGCCAGCCCGACAGCAGAGTGAAGCAGACGTGTCGTCATCATCGTCCAGACCGCACCAACGACAAATAATACAAGAAGAATAATATTCAGCATCATATCAGTCCTTTAACTTTATTTCAGAAATGCACCCATCGGAATTATAAAACTGTTAAAGATAAATGGGAAAGATAGCCCCACACCGACCGTTATCGCCGCAAGTACACAGGCCGGAAAAACAATTCCAAATCCCGCTTCCCGAACAGCCTGCAGTTTGTCCGACAATATCCCGAAAAACACCCTGCGCTGCATCGAAAGCAGATACCCCAGCGTGATAATGCTCGTTAGTATCGCTATGAATGCATAAATGTAATGTCCGCTCTGCCAAAGCGCAATTACGATAATAAGTTTGCTCCAGAAACCTGCTAATGGCGGCACGCCGGCCGTTGACAAAAATGCTATCAGCGATGTCGCGTTGGTATAAGGCATCCTCGAACCAAGGCCGCCCATCTTGTCCATATCGCTCGTTCCCGTCTGCTGTTCAACCGCTGCTGAGTTGACGAATAATAAAGACTTGAATATCGAGTGATTGAACAGATGAAACACCGCCCCGACCAGCGCAAGTTTTGTCCCGCACCCAAGGGCAAGAATTATATACCCCACCTGGCTGATGCTCGAATAGGCAAGCATTCTCTTGAAGTCGCTCTGACCTGTGGCCGCCAGGGCACCGATTACTATCGAAACCGCACCTGCAATCATAAGCACTGCATTTAGCGAGCTGTCAGGTCCGAATACCGACGTCGAAAGACGGATTAACGCATATATGCCGGAAACCTTGGTCACTATCCCCGCCAAAAGCACCGACACCGCCGCAGGTGCCGTCGAGTACGCTGCCGGCAGCCAGCCATGAAACGGCACAAGTCCCCCCTTTATAAACAACCCGCAGATAAAGATGCCTATGGCAAACCTGACAAAATGACTACTGCTCGAATTTTTGACCGCAGCCGCCACCGACGAAAAAGATGTATCGCCCGCCGCCATCAGCAGCACAGAAACCGATAAAAGCATAAGCACCGTTGCGACCGCCGATAAAATTATGTATTTGAAAGCACCCTCAAGGGCATTCAAGCCCCGCTGAAAAGCTATAAGAATAAAAGACGAAATGGCGACAACTTCGATAAAGATATACAGCGAAAACAGGTCCGAAAGCAATACCATTCCATTCATCCCAATCAACGATAAAAGCACCAGATTCATAAAATTAAACCGCAGCCTCGCATCTGCGATTGTCTGCCGCCCGACGAGAATAGCTGCAAATGTCACTATCCCTATTGAGAGCAGCATGACCATGCTCAGATTATCCACCTGCAGTCTTAGCGTGAAAAACCGGCCAAGTAAATCAGTCCCCTTCCAGAACACGTCTGGCTGAAAAATTACCATAAACGCCTGCCCTGCCGACAGCACGATACCGAACCATAACGCCAAATGCCGCGTTACCATTTTCAACGGCAGATTCAGCATCACTATCGCAAGAAAAGGTAATAACACAAACAATGAAAGCATATTACAAACCTCATGTCCCTGATTAAACCGATTTCATTATCACAATTAAAACCAGCACAGCTCCCAGCAGCGACCAGACGATATAAAGCGAATAATTGCCGGTATGTGCACTTCTTATCCCGTTCGAAAACAGATACACCGCCCGCACCGTCAGAACCTCATAAATCCAGTCAACCGCCCTGTCTATCCGCCATGCGGTTTTAGTAATTACATTGACGATTTTTAACCCGATATCATACGGGTCAAAGTACTTATTTTCCGCCCTGTTGTAAATGCCCCTGAAAACAGGAGCATAGCGAATATAATCTGCGGACTTAAGACCGCTGCCGGTTATTTTTACGGCAAACAGATGATGTAATAAAGCGCCTATCAGCACCACTACCGTAATCACAATCAGCGTTATATTTATCGCAAATTCATGACCGGCAAGCCTCTGCTCGCCGACTATCGGCTTGATAAAATTGCTCAGCGGAAAATGATTATACACACCGAACAAAACGCAAATCGATGCGATAACAATCATCGGCAGCAGCATCGCCGGCGCCGCCTCTTTGACATTTTTGTTCGCTTCGCTTATTTTCCCCAAAAATGCGGCATGTCCGAGTTTCAAAAATGATGCCGCCGTAAAAAACGACCCGAGAACCGCAGCCAGATAAAATATCGCCCCTCTCTGTAGTGCGCCTTCATAAACAAGCTCCTTTGAGAAAAAGCCGTTAAAAGGCGGCACCCCTGAAATTGACACCGCCACAACCAGAAAACAGATAAACGTTATCGGCATCTTTAATGCCAGACCGCCTAATTTCTCAAGACTTGTTGTGCCTGCCTGTTTTTCTACTGCCCCCCCCGTCAGGAACAAACAGCTTTTATACAGGGCGTTGTTAATCATATGAAATAGTCCGCCGACAATTCCGGCCGGAAGACACGTCCCGATTCCAAGAATCATGTACCCAACCTGGCTGATGGCGTGATATGAAAGCAGTTTCTTATAATCCTTCTGAATCAATGCCATCATCACCGCCGCCAGTATCGTAATTGAGCCGATTACCATAAGCAAAATGCTAAGCCATGAATTTACATCGAGCTTAAACATATCCAGCGAAATACGAGCCAGAAAATAAATCCCCAAAAGCTTCTCAATTGATGCAGGCAGAAATGCCATAAAAGGCAGCGGTGCATTGACCGCCGCATCCGGTATCCAACTGTGAAAAGGCATCGAACCTGCTTTGGAAATCGCACCTATCATAAGAAATATAAATGCCACGCTGCTAAGCGAACCAGGGGACATGCTGATTTTCGATATCGTCATAGTCCCTGCCAGATACCCCGTCAGAGCTATCCCGAACATCATGCACAAATCGCAGATGCCCACAATGATAAACGCCTTCGTAGCCGCCTTGAATGCCTCTTTGCCCCCTATCGCTATCATCCCGAACAGCGTCACCAGCAGCCCTTCCCAGAAGAAAAGCATCAAAATAAGATTATCAGCCAGCACCGCACCATTGACCATCGCCGCCGATATCAGCAGATAAAAATAAAACCATACGCCGTAACTTTTCCCCCGCATAAACGAACAGCAGTATAACGTAATTAAAAACGCAAAAACCGCAACCGCCAGCAGTATAAACGCACTGAAGTGGTACAGCCGAAGTGTAAATTCCATCCCGAAACCGGCCCATGGCAGCGAATAATTTAATTCCCGCCCATACAGCATTATCGCCGTAACCAGCGAGAAAATCGTCGCCAGAAGCACAGCCCCCTCTTTTGCTCCGCCAAGCTGCCTGACAATAATCACCAGCAGCGCACCGACCAGAGGTATAATTATCGGCAATAATATTGAAAGTTCATTCATTTAACTATCCCCGGCAATTGCTGAATGGTTGACAGGACAAATTGACAAGGCCCGTAAATAAGTATACCCCCTGCCAGTGAAAGTGCCGCCAAAACCGCAACACTGATAACCATCACCGCTGACCCCTCCTTTACGCCCGCAAATCTCACCTCACCCAGAAATACCATATTGAAAACTCTCAGCAGATATATAATCGTCAAAAACGCCCCCACAAGGAAAGTCAGCGAAATCCATAAATGCCCGCTCTGTACCGCACCGGCTATCACCATATATTTGCTGAAAAATCCCCCGAAAGGCGGTATCCCCATTACCGAAAACGAACACAAAAGAAACGATACCGCCGTAATCGGCATCGTCTTAATCAGCCCGCCGAGTTTGGTTATATCTTTGATTTTTGTATTCTGCTCGACTATCCCTGCACAAAGGAACAAACCGCCCTTCGCAAGTCCGTGCATCATTATATACAGCAGTGCCCCTGCAACGCCGATTTCGTTTCCAATCGATAGTCCCAGAAAAATAAAACCTATCTGACTCACCGTCGAATACGCAATAATCCGCTTAAGGTCGGTCTCAACCATTGCAGCCCCCGCCGACACCAGTGCGCTCACGGCGGCTATTACCGGCACCGCCGTATGCCAGAACTCATCGACGGTAAATGTCGCGACAAACAACCTCGCAAAAACATACACGCCGATTTTCACCAGCAAAGCCGCGTGCAGCAGCGCCGTAACAGGCGATGGTGCAACGCCTGCATCAGGCAGCCACGTATGAAGCGGCAGTGTAGCCGATTTGGAAAGTATGCCCGCAAGAATCAACGCTGCCGCAAGATTGGACAAATGACCTGTCCCCAGCGTGGTTTTTATCGCCGCCAGCTCAAATGAGCCGGTCTGCTGATAAATACTGATAAACCCAAGCAGCATCAGCACCGAACCGAACATCGTCACCATAAATGCCTTATCGGCACGCAAAACATGCTGCTTTTCCCTGAAAAACCCGATAAGACGCCAGCTCGTAATCGCCGTAATTTCCCAGAATAGATAAAGAAATATAAGATTGCCCGAAAAAACCAGCCCCATCATTCCTCCGAAAAACAGCACTACCATAAGGTAATACTCGTCCTGGTTTTCGTAATGGCTGATATACCCGAACGAATAAAAAACGATTATCGCACTTATCAAAGCCGAAACAAAGGCCATGAATACTGCCAGCCCGTCGGCATAGAGTACAAAATTATATACATTATTAAATATCGCATCGGCTGTTATCGCCTCGCCTCTGAATATCGGCAGCGAAATTATCATTGTCAGCACAAGGGATACTAAAACAAAGCTTAACGCAAGGAGATTTCTGAGCTTAACCGATGTTCGTCCCGCTATCGGCAGGATAAATGCCCCAATAAGCGGAACAAATACTATCAACAAAAGCATTAGTTGATTTTTCACTGTTTATTCCCGTGTTTATCTTTCAAAGAAAAAAATACTTAAAACCTCATCTGCAGCCGCCCTGCTGCAGAAAGACTCTTGTTTGTCTATATCTTCAAATTTTATACCAACTATAAAAAAATTTGATATTACACGCCGTCCTGACGTCCGTCAATTAAAATTCTTCCGTTTTTCAGCAAAAAAAATAATTGTTTATGCTTGATTTTACACGAACTTTATATTACTATGTGAGTATATGTTCACATAGTAATTTAATAGAAAGTTTTATAATGCTGAGCAAAAAGAAAAAAATCTTGTTTGAGAAACAGTCGCAAATTGTAACCGCAATGGCTCATCCTCTGCGTATAGCTATTCTGGATTTCCTCAAAAACGGCGAACAGTGCGTCTGCAAAATTGCAAAACACATCGGCTCCGAAAGGTCCAATGTTTCCCGCCATCTTTCGATAATGGTAAATGCAGGCATACTCCAGTCCCGCAAAAACGGCCTCAACGTCCTTTACAAACTAAAGGCACCCTGCATCCTTGACTTCTTCTCCTGCATTACCACCTGTCTCAAACAGAATATCAAAGACAACGAAAAGCTGTTCAATGTTTTATGATTTGAAAGTTTTATTATGAGTTTGAAAACAGAGTGGAAAAAATTATTATTGATTATCGGTGTTTTTTTAGGTGTTTATTTTCTGCCTGTCGGGGCACCGAGATTTGACAACGCCGTAAATGAATCGCTGGTTCTTGTCAAATGGTATGCAAGAGAACATGTCCTGTTGTGTCTTGTACCCGCGTTTTTTATAGCTGGCGCCATCGGCGTTTTTGTCAGCCAGGCATCTGTAATGAAATATCTCGGTGCTCGTGCCAACAAAGTTGTTGCATATGGAGTGGCATCGGTATCTGGTACGGTTTTAGCCGTTTGCTCCTGCACAGTCCTCCCGTTATTTGCAGGCATTCGGACAATGGGTGCCGGATTAGGCCCTGCAACGGCTTTTCTTTATTCGGGTCCTGCAATAAATGTCCTGGCAATAATTTTGACCGCACGTGTGCTCGGCTTAGAAATTGGTGTTGCCAGGGCTGTCGGAGCAATTCTTTTCAGTATCGTAATAGGATTATTAATGCACTTGATTTATCACAAAGAAGAAAACGAGCGTGCAACTGCGCAGATGGCAATGCCTGACCCGCCAAAAGGCAGACCTTTGCGGCAGACAATAATTTATTTTGCGGCAATGATTGGCATATTGGTATTTGCCAACTGGGGCAAGCCTATTGATGCCGGCGGCGCCTGGCAGGCAATTTACTCAGTAAAATGGATTATAACCGCTGCCTGTGGCGCCGTTCTTATTGTAGCATTGCTGCTGTGGTTTAAGAAAGGTGAACTTGGCGAATGGGTCGTTTCAACCTGGGGTTTTGCCGTGCAGATACTGCCGCTTTTGCTGTTCGGCGTCCTTATTGCAGGCGCCTTTCTCGGCAGCGCGCCCGGCAGAGAAGGATTGATACCGTCGCGGTGGGTAGCGGGCGCAGTCGGCGGAAATTCATTATGGGCAAATTTGTTCGCCTCGGTAGCAGGAGCATTTATGTACTTTGCAACGCTCACCGAAGTACCCATTGTCCAGGGATTAATGACTGCCGGTATGGGCAAGGGGCCGGCGCTTGCTCTGCTTTTGGCGGGACCTGCGCTTTCGCTGCCGAGTATGCTGGTCATACGAAGCATCATCGGTACGCAGAAAATGGTTGTGTACGTAAGTCTTGTCGTAATTATGTCAACAATAACAGGTATGATATTTGGAGCATTTTGGGGCTGATCAAATCCTATGAAACATATTACTACATTTCCGCAAAAGCAGGAATTTGAAAAGGCTCTTTTAAAGATAGAGTCTTTAAATCTGCCCCATGAAGCAATACGGCCACAGAGCCAATATCAACTGGTTGGAGTACCGGCAATAGTGCTGGATCAGGAAAGCCGTGCGGCATTATCTGCAAGCGTACCATGTGATTTCATCTGTTCCGGATGGGTGGACTATTATCCCCCAAAGATATCACCAAATCAGAATTTGCCACCCGTCTTTGATGAGGACGTGTTTGGTTATGCCGCCATTATGGTGCTTGCCCCTTGTATTGCGGATATAACCAAGATAAGGCTGATAGCACATATATCCGGCGATATGACTGAGGTATTTCCATACCTTAATGCCGAAATGTGTTCGGCTTGTTATAACGCCAATGCTCCGCTTGTAACATTTATGGATGGTTACCGGATGATAGTGCTTTATCCTCGCCGCATCGCGGTTGCCAAGGCCGATGACATTATTGATGGCTGGCGTACATTGGAGATGATTCGGCGTATGGTTAACAATATCTGGGCTCGCCGGTCCCACATTGAACCTTCGTACCAGATGCATAAAAAACCGCCTGCTTTAGAGATTTATAAACGTCTGCCAGGCACAAATTGTCAGGCCTGTGGTGAAAAGACATGCATGTTATTTGCCCTTCAATTGTGGCAAGGCCGGAAGGCAGTTTCTATGTGTAAGCCTGTATTTGAAGGTGATTTTGTTCATCTTAAGGATGCTCTCTTGGAAATCTGCGCCGGTTTGGGTGCGTTTGAACATGCGCCCGGAGTAAATTAAATATGAAAGATATTGCCATTACAATCACCGCACAGGAAAGAATGGAGATTGAAGAGATATTGGTTGATAAAGATGAACAGGCCGCATTGACCCTCGTAAAAATGCTGGCCGACCGTATCGAAACCAGTGAACGCAAGAGTATGCGATCGCCCCTCGATAAATGAAAGGGATACTATTATGAAAAAAATACAGATTCTCGGCACCGGCTGCCCAAAATGTAAAAAACTTGCCGAAAACGCCGATGCCGCCGCTAAACAGCTCGGTATCGAATATACATTGGAAAAAGTAACCGACATCAAAGAGATTATGAAAATGGGCGTTATGATGACTCCAGCTCTAGCCGTTGACGGCCAGGTTAAGGTGGTCGGAAAGGTTGCGTCGCCGGAAGATATTAAAAAAATGTTGTCCTAAATAATCCAGCAAAGGAAATAAAGATGAGTCAGGAAAATTCATGTTCATGCTCAGGCGGGCCAAAGCTGATTTTCGCGTGCAGTGGCGCCGCTGATGTTGGCGAAATCGCAGATAAGGCCGCAAGAAAACTAACAAAAGATGGCGTCGGTAAAATGTACTGTACAGCCGGTATAGGCGGGCGAGTAAGCGGTATTCTGAAAACCACAGAATCGGCTGAAAAAATTCTCGCTATTGACGGTTGCCCGCAGAGTTGTGTTAAAAATACCCTTGTAAAGGCAGGTTTCAATTGTTTCTGGCATCTTCAACTTGCTGAGCTTGGCCTTGAAAAGTGCAGCAGTCCCGTAACAGAAGAAAATATTGCCAAGGTCGTTGCCAAAGGCAAAGAATTGATGTCCCAATGAGAATTGAAAAAACTGATATGATAAGAAAAATATTTACAATAGTCTGTCTTGTAATGGCGGTATTAATCGCTGGCTGTCAGGATAACGTCTCATCTGATCCTGCTGATGAGATAAAACATAGCTCTATTGAAGCAAATCGGAGTAGTGAAGAAAATAAAACCGCCAATACGGCTACACCTTCGAACAAAAACAGTCCGACTATAATTGCTTATTATTTCCACCGTACTATGCGGTGTCCTACATGTTTAGCAATAGAAGCTAATGCAGGCCGTGTCATCGAGAAAAATTTCTCCCGGCAGATTGCCGATGGAAGGCTTACATGGATACCTTACAATCTGGATGACCCTGATGGCAAAGAATTTGAAAAGGAATTTGATGTATCTGCAAGCACTCTGGTATTGTCAAAAACGGAAGACAACAATCATACAAAATACAAAAAACTTGAAAAAGTTTGGGACCTTATCGGCGATACCATCAAATTTGATGCTTATGTTAAAAATGAGGTAAAGCAGTTTTTAAATGAATAGCGTATATATTGATATTTTAATGCAGTGCCCTTGTAGCGGCGATGGTAGTGGAAATCCTATACTGCTAATTGCAATCTTTGCAGGGGCTTGGCTTTTGTTTAACTGGATAAAAACGTTAATAAAATCTAAAGGAGTTCCGTTTATGAACAAAGCAATGAAAATTGTAATTGTTGTTGTCCTAATTGCAGTTGTGGGCATAGTTTTTGCTTTAAAGCAAAAAGATAAAGCTTCGGTTTCTGAGCCTGTCACAGTGGCAAATTCAAACTCGAACGCAACGACAAATAGCAAGCCGCAGAATCTGGAAAATCTCAAATCAGCAGAAACGACTGCCACTTTGCCTCGGCTTGTGGATTTGGGCGCCGACAAATGCATCCCCTGCAAAATGATGGCGCCAATACTCGAAGAGCTTAAAACAGAATATGCAGCCGTCCTTAATGTCGAATTTATCGATGTCTGGAAAAATCCCGATGCAGGCCAAAAATATGCCATTCGCGTAATTCCAACTCAGATATTCTACGATGCCTCTGGTAAAGAACTATTCAGGCACGAGGGCTTCTTTGCAAAAGAAGATATTTTAGCCAAGTGGAAAGAATTTGGCGTAACTCTTGAGAAAGGAACAAATAATGCAACCAATTAGTCATAAATTAGCGGCCATTATCGTAATCGTGCTGGCGACCATCCCATGTCTGGCACAAAACAATGATTCAAACAGTGTCAAAACAGTAGAACAACTCTACCCAAACCTTGCAGCCGGTGTGTTGACATATGCAAAAGTCGGTGCATTGCCTGAAAGCATTTTATTAAAAACTGACGGGATAGAAATTGCTCAGAAGGATATTGATCAGACTATCCTGCAGCAGCCGGAACAATTCCGGCAGGAACTTAAGAAAAACGCATTCTTCGTCCTTGAACAGCAGGCAACCGATAAATTACTCCTGAAGATAGCTAATGATAAATTGGGCAAACAAAGTAAAGACGCTAACACGATACCGGACAGTAATATTATAAACGCATTCTTTGAAAATCTTACAAAAGATGTCAACGTAAATGAACAGGATGTTAAAACATTTTACAAAGAAAACGAAAGTATCTTTTGCGGCACACCTCTGGATAAGGTACGAAAGCAGATTGAATCTTATGTACTTCAGGATAAAAAACAACGTTTCATAGACCAGTATATCCAAACCCTCGGACTGAAAATGGAAATCCTTGTATCGGATTCCTGGACAAAAAACCAGTCGCAAGCCGCCAGGGACAATCCGCTGGATAAATCCAGAGCCAGTGAAAAACCAACGCTTGCAATATTCAGCGCCAGCAGTTGCTGCGGGCCTGATAAGATGATTCCCGTAAGAGATGCTCTGCTTAAAAAATATGATACGAAAATCAATATCATCTATGTCGAGCCGAGGAAGGAGCAGATTCTTGCAGCCCGTTATGGCATTCGTTCCATTCCTACACAGGTTTTCTATGACAGCAAAGGCAAGGAGTTTTTCCGCCACAGCGGATTCTTTTCGGAAAAGGATACAATTAGCAAATTAAGCGAAATGGGAGTTCAGTAATATGCAGGAATTATTTATCCATCTGACCCACGCCGTCGAGGGTTCAGCCGCAATAGCTTTTGCAGCCGCCTTCGCCTGGGGCATTCTAAGCATACTGCTCAGCCCATGTCACCTCGCAAGCATCCCCCTCATTGTCGGCTTTATCGACGGCCAGGGACTAATATCGACCCGCCGCGCCTTTTATATCTCAACCCTCTTCGCTGTCGGCATACTGATTACCATTGCCGCTATCGGAATAATCACCGCCGCTGCAGGCCGCATGATGGGCGACGTCGGCAGGTACGGCAATTATTTCGTCGCCTTCATATTCTTTCTCGTCGGCCTGTACCTGCTCGATATAATCCCAACGCCCTGGTCAGCCCCCGCTAACATCGCAATGAAACAAAAAGGCCTCCTCGCCGCCTTAATACTCGGATTGGTATTCGGCATCGCTCTCGGCCCCTGCACCTTCGCCTATATGGCCCCGATGTTGGCCGTAACATTCAAACTCGCTTCGACTAATCTATTATATGGAATTACCCTGTTGGCAGCTTATGGCTTTGGCCATTGTTCCGTGATTGTCCTCGCGGGAACATCCACCGAACTTGTACAAAAGTATATGAACTGGAACGAACGCTCAAAAGGAGCGGTCATCCTTAAAAAGACCTGCGGCATACTTATCCTCATCGCCGGCCTATACCTTATCTATATCGCAGCGTAAAAAGGAGGCAAACCAATGGACGAAAAAGAAATTAAAAAAATCGTTAAAGAAGGTTATTCCAAAGTTGCCAGACAAGGCAGTTCCTGTTGCGGCGGCACAAATGCGGCAGAGGACATCAGCAAAAAAATAGGATACAACGATGAAGATATGAAAAGTGTCCCTGATGGTGCCAATCTCGGCTTAGGCTGCGGAAACCCCATTGCATTGGCCTCGCTTAAAATAGGCCAAACGGTTCTTGACCTCGGCTCTGGTGCCGGCTTCGATTGTTTTCTTGCTGCAAAAAAAGTGGGCCAGACCGGAAAGGTTATTGGTGTCGATATGACACCGGCAATGGTTCAAAAAGCCGAAAAAAATGCTCAAAAAGGTAATTATCAGAATGTAGAGTTTCGGCTTGGTGAAATCGAAGATTTGCCGGTTGATGATAATTCTGTTGATGTGGTAATTTCAAATTGTGTCATTAATCTGGTCCCTGACAAGAGCAAAGCTTTTGCGCAGGCCTATCGTGTGTTAAAACCAGGCGGCCGGCTTATGGTTTCGGATGTGGTTTTGCTCAAAACGCTTCCAATATCGATTCGCAATTCGGTTGAGGCTTACATCGGATGTCTTTCCGGTGCGATGATGAAAGATGAATATCTTAAAGTAATTGTCGGTGCAGGTTTCAAAAATGTAAAAATTCTCAACCAAACACCCTTTCCTCTTGATATTATGGCTAATGACCCAACAGCAAATGCTATTTTGGATACTCCCCAGGTATCGGCTGAAGATATGAACTCAGCGGAAAATTCGGTAGCAAGTATAAAAGTTTCTGCAACCAAATAATCGGAGATTAAAAATGACTTCAGGCATAACAAAACGATTATCTTTTCTCGACAGATTTCTTACCCTCTGGATATTTCTTGCAATGATAATCGGCGTTGCCTGGGGCTATTTTTATCCAGGCGTCGTCAATTTCTGGAACAAATTTCAGTACGACACCACCAACATCCCTATCGCGCTCGGCCTTATCCTTATGATGTACCCGCCCCTGGCAAAAGTAAAATATGAAGAGCTCGGCGAAGTCTTTAAAAATTATAAAATCTTAACCCTCTCGCTGATACAAAACTGGATAATCGGCCCGGTATTGATGTTCATTTTAGCGATTGTATTCCTACGCGGCTATCCCGAATATATGGTCGGCCTTATTTTGATTGGCCTCGCCCGATGTATCGCTATGGTCATCGTCTGGAACGACCTTGCCGAAGGCGACACCGAATACGCTGCCGGCCTTGTTGCATTCAATTCCATCTTCCAGGTCCTTTTCTTTTCCGTCTACGCCTACATATTCATAACCGTTCTGCCGCCTTTAATCGGCATCAAAGGCGCCGTTGTCAACATCACCATTTCCCAAATCGCAAAAAGCGTCTTCATTTACCTCGGCATACCTTTTATTGCAGGCCTTATCACACGTTTTGCCCTTATAAAGCTCAAAAACAGGGATTGGTACGCAAATAAGTTCATCCCAAAAATCAGCCCCATAACCCTTATTGCCCTGCTTTTCACGATTTTGGTAATGTTCAGCTTAAAGGGCAATTTCATCGTTTCTCTGCCGCTGGACGTACTGCGGATTGCCGTGCCGCTGTTGTGCTATTTTATTATAATGTTCCTCGTAACATTTTTCATGAGCGCAAAGGCAGGTGCAAACTATAAACAATCTGCAACACTCTCCTTTACTGCGGCCTCGAACAATTTCGAACTGTCCATCGCCGTCGCCGTTGCGGTTTTCGGCATAAATTCAGGCCAGGCCTTCGCCGCCGTAATTGGCCCATTGGTTGAAGTGCCGGCACTTATTAGTCTTGTAAACGTCTCTTTATGGATCCGCAGGAAATACTTCGCACCGCAACGGTGAAATAGGGGTTAAATTAGAATTATTACCGTGCAGCATATTGTTTATTGTGCAATGTTTGGTCCCAAATAGAAAACCCTGATATAAATCATCGCCAGTATCGCACCTATAAGATTTGAGCATAAATCAAGAGATGTATTAAGATATCCTCCGACGCCGGACTGGGGAACAATTGCTGAGACGATAAATTCAAGGCTCTCGTTGAAAGCTCCAACTCCCATACCAGCCATGATCAAAACTATTGAAATAGCAACACGTTTGCCCAAAGGCCTTTTAAGAGCTTTTTTCAACAGGCAGAACATAACTATTGTCACACTGCCAAAACCCCATATATGGACAATCTGGTCATAGCGGATAATTGGGTATGTTTGTGATATGGGAATGAGAATTATATCATAAAGTCTTTGTCCCGCGACGGTGAGGCCGCCTCCTGCCAGATGCATTGCAGACCAGATTGTCAGGCCGACAAGGGCAGCGGGAGTATATTCAACTTTGTTAATACTAAGGGCGATTAGAAACATGGCAAAGATAATAACGCAGACATAGATAATAAATTCATAATTGTGTCGAGACCAAAATATTGCAGTAAAAATGACAATCAAAGCAAGGTTAATCATTAGCAGTATCATAAGGAATTTTTTCATAATGTCCTCTGTTGTTATGCGTTATAAGTCGAAGAGGCGGTAGAGCCGCCGCGGCCAGTCCAGTTGGTGTGGAAAAATTCGCCTCGCGGCTTATCTATCCGTTCGTAAGTATGTGCGCCGAAATAATCCCGCTGGGCCTGCAATAAATTGGCAGGCAATCTTTCGTGCCGGTAGCCGTCATAATAAGCCAATGCTGCGATGACGGCAGGCATCGGGATACCCATTTCGACAGCGGCAACAACAACGCGACGCCAGGAGTTTTGCGCCTTTTCGAGTGCATCCTTGAAGAATGGGGCCAGCAGCAGGTTTACCAGGGCGGGATTGGCGTCGAAGGCCTGTTTTATTTTATCGAGAAAGGCCGAACGGATGATACAGCCCCCCCGCCACATAAGAGCGATGCCGCCATAGTTGAGATTCCATTTGTATTCGTCGGCTGCTGCTCGCATAAGCTGATAGCCCTGGGCATAACTTGCGATTTTCGAGGCGTAAAGGGCCTGCTCAAGGTCGCTTAAAAAGGCCTTTTTGCCGCCTTTGAATAGCGCCTTTGGGCCGGTAAGGATTTTCGAGGCGATGGTGCGTTCGTTTTTAATAGCGGAAAGACATCTTGCAAAGACCGCCTCGCCGATAAGCGTCAGGGGCTGGCCGAGGTCAAGAGCGGCGACGGCTGCCCATTTGCCGGTGCCTTTCTGGCCTGCGGCATCGAGGATAAGGTCGAGGACGTAGTTGCCGTCCGTGTCTTTATAAGCAAGGATGTCACGGGTGATTTCGATAAGGTAAGAATTAAGCGGGCCTTTATTCCACTGGTCAAAGCAATCGTGCATCTGGCCGTTGGACATTCCGAGGCCTTGCTTGGTCATTTGATAGGTCTCGCAAATCATCTGCATGTCGCCATATTCGATGCCGTTATGTACCATTTTAACGAAATGGCCTGCGCCGTTTTCGCCGACCCAGTCGCAGCAGACCTGGCCATCGTCGGTGCGGGCGGCAATTTTCTGAAAGATAGGTTTAACAAAAGGCCAGGCTTTCGGTGAGCCGCCGGGCATAATCGACGGGCCCTTGAGGGCACCTTCCTCGCCACCGGAAATGCCGGTGCCGATATAGAGTTTGCCTTTACTTTCGACATAGGCGGTTCTTCGGATGGTGTCGGAGAAGTGACTATTGCCGCCATCGATGATGATGTCGCCATTGTCGAGGCAGGGCAAAAGCTGGTCGATAAAATCATCGACGGGTTTGCCGGCCTTTACCATCAGCATAATTTTTCGCGGGGTCTTGAGGGATGCGGCAAGCTGGGAGACGGATTTGCAGCCGATGATATTTTTGCCTTTGGCGCGGGTGTTGAGGAAATCGTCAACTTTTGAGACTGTACGATTGAAGCAAGCAACGGTAAAGCCCTTACTTGCCATATTGAGAATGAGATTTTCGCCCATTACGGCAAGGCCTATCAGACCAATATCCGCTTTTGGCATTGTACATACTCCTTTTATGTAAAAACAGGTACGGCTTCAAATATTGCTACAGCATATTCTAAACGATTGACTACGTCAATTTCTTTGCTATAATACATTGTTGCAGGTATTTGCCCATAACCAAAGGGAAAAGATACCACATACTTAAAATAGGAATATTTTTATGCAGATAAAAACATTAGGTGAGCTGGCCAAATATGTTGACGGGCAGATTATCGGAAACCCGGGAATAGTGATTAAATCGGCTTCGACGCTCGAACGGGCAGGCGAGGGCGATATCAGTTTTCTCGCAAATATCAAATATGAAAAGCAGATGCAAAAGACAAAGGCCAGCGCCGTAATCGTCGGGAAGGAACATACATATACCGCCGGAGTGCCTTTGCTCGTGGCGGAGGACCCGTACTACGCATTTATGCAGATACTGGTGCTGCTGCACGGCCACCGCAAGCATAAAAAGGTTGGCATAAGCCAAAAGGCGTTGATTTGCGATACTGCAAAAATCGGTGCGGACTGCCAGATTCATAATTTTGTTACAATCGAAGACGATGCAAAAGTCGGGAACGGCTGCATACTTTATCCCGGCGTATATGTCGGGACAGGCGCTCAAATCGGCAATGACTGCATAATATATCCGAATGTTACGATTTATGACGGATGCAGAATAGGCAATCGCGTTATCATACAGGCCAATGCGGTTATCGGTGAAGACGGGTTCGGCTTTGCAAGTCACAAAGGCGTTCATCACAAGATACCTCAGATTGGCATCGTGATAATCGAAGACGATGTGGAAATCGGAAGCTGCTGTGCAATCGAACGAGGGACGTTAGGCGATACGATTATAGGCCAGGGCTCGAAGCTCAGCGACCTTGTTGCGATAGGTCACGGTGCAAGAATAGGACAGCACTGTCTGCTGGTGCCGCAGGTAGGGGTAGCGGGCTCGGCGACTTTAGGACATCACTGCGTTATCGGAGGCCAGGTCGGCATCATCGGACATATCAATGTCGGAAACTGTGTTATGGTCGGTGCCAAGGCCGGTGTAATTAACGATGTGCCTGACGGCAAAGTGCTTGCCGGTGTGCCGGCAATTGATGCCAGTAAGGCAAAGCGGGCGTACAGCTTGATAGAGGATTTGCCGGAAATGCACAAAAGCGTTCGAGACTTTGAGAAAAGACTGGCAGAACTGGAAAAACTACAGAATCCTTAATTTTATGACCTGGATACGCTGCGAATATGGCCTCAAATGAAAAGGTAATTGGATTGATTGCCGGGCAGGGGCGACTGCCGTTTCTGGCGGCAAAGGGAGCCAGGGACGCCGGGCTGAAGATTGTCTGTGCGGGGCTGGAAGGAAATGCCGAAGAGGCGCTGGCAGATAAAGTGGATGTATTTTATAGTGTTCCGATTGCCCGGCCGGGAAACTGGATACGCAAGCTAAAAAGGCATGGCGTTACGGATACGGTGATGGTCGGACGCGTGGCAAAAAAAAAGATATATACCCCGTGGCGTATATTGCAGTATCTTCCGGACTGGCGGGCGTTCAGGATATGGTATTGGCGGCTGCTGAAAAAAGACAAACGAAACGATACGATTTTGAATGCACTGGCTGATGAGTTGGCAAGCGGAGGAATAATCTTGAAAGATTCGACGACATATTGCAGGGAACATCTGGCGGCGGCGGGTGTGATGACCAAAACAAGGCCTGGCCTTTCGGCCCAGGGCGATATTGAATTCGGCTGGCAGATAGTCAAGAAGCTCGGCGAGCTGGATATAGGGCAGGCGATTGCCGTAAAGGAAAAGGAAGTTCTTGCGGTTGAGGCGATAGAGGGTACGGCAAAAATGATTGAGCGGGCGGGGCAATACTGCAAAAAGGGTTCGTGGACGCTGATTAAGGCGGCAAAGCCCAATCAGGATATGCGCTTTGACGTGCCGTGCGTCGGGCCTGATACCATAAAGAGTCTGGCTACAAACGGGGGCAATTGCCTTGTGGTCGAGGCAGGCAAAACAATAATTATCGATAAGCCGGAAACAATCAAACTCGCCGATGAACTGGGGATTTGTATTCTGGGCAGATAGTTTCGTATGCTGATTAAACGAAAAGGTGAGAAAATTAAAGGGTCAAAAACAAACAACGATTCATGACCCTGTTTGCTCAGCCGTTGAGAATAGAATTTACGTTGAATCGGAGTATAGAAATGGGACCATGGTTTTATGGCTGTCTGTCATGGACGATTCTTGGAGCGGGGCAATTTTATAGCGGAAGAATCTCCAAAGGCTTGCTATTTCTATTTCTTGCTATATGTGCAGATAATGTTAAAGATTATATGCTCGGCACAACCAGATTTTTGGGGCTTTTGCTAGCATCCGTGTTTTTTATTTTTGGCATTTTGGTGTGGATAGTCGCAACATGGGATGCAGTGCGTTTCGCAAAAAGACAACAAGCCCTTCCAAAGTGAACTCCTGACCCGTGGTTTGGGGTGTTTCTCTCGCTTATCATTGGTCCGTTTGTCTATGTTTATTTGCGAAAATGGCTTTATTGCATCTTGTGGCTGGTTCTTGCTGCTTTAGATGTTTTGCTTATTAGAAGCGAGCTATTGGCCCGTATAGTTCTTTTCATTTTTTTCGTCGGTGTGACACCACATGTGTATTTGATTGCTAATAAGAAACACGGACAGATGGGAGGCAACAAAGCTATATTATTTTTCATCCTGCTTGTTTTCGGTGCTTCCTTGGATATTGCAAATAGCTACCTTGAACGTAGGTATGGAATTTGGTATGCCGGCTGTGGTAGCGGTTCTATGGAACCCACGTTAAAAGTTGGCGAGCATATTATCGTCAATAATTTTGCGTACGTTATAAGCGCCCCCGAGGTTAATGATATCGTGGTCATAAAAACGAGCCGCGTTACTCGCAATCCGTACGCGTCGGAATCAGCCGAGGCAATTAAAACACCTATTTTTATGAAGCGAATCGTTGCTAGATGGGGCGACATCATTGAAGTTAATGATGGGATAGTGAAAGTTAACGGCAGAATTAGACCATACTATCCTGACATATCAAACGACTCCGGCACAAGAACTACTCCGCATAAGGGCTTGTTAACTTATTGCGTACCCGAAGGAAAATTTTTCGTTATGGGGGATAACACAGATAACAGCTTTGACAGTAGATATTTTGACGCAGTACCCAGAGATGCGATTATCGGCAAAGTTGTAAAAGTATATTGGCCACTCAGCAGGGCCAGAGTCTTAAAATGATGGGTAAACGGAGGTCAGGGACATTTTACGGATTAAGATTCAATTGCCTTGCGAAGACTGCTTTGGGTCAAATTGAGGTTTCATGGTTTTTTCTGCAAAATTTCATATTTTCTGTCTATAATCGCTCGAAATGCGTCGGAAATAGCGATGTAATCTATTACATCCACCCTGAACGGCAAATCGGATTCCTCAAACGCTTCTCGTAAAAGCATTTTGACTCTTCGTTTGATTTTGTTTTTTCCAATGATAGCCACGTCAAGGTCTGAATACTCCCTTGCTGTTCCGCTGATTCTCGAACCAAAGGCGCGTACTTCACAGTCGCCTGCATATTTTGCGAGTATGCGTTTTATCGTTTCCAAATGCTGTTCGGCGACATCAATCATTACGTGCCTCTAACGCTTGCAGTAATTTTTTGGCATCGCCAAGAAAAATGCGTGTCGTTTCAAACACGTCTTCCGCCGTGTCCTCATCGTACGTATGAGCGGTTTCATTTCTGGCGTCGTGATATTCCATCCACTGGTCCACGTCGGTAAGCAGTCTGTTTTCCGCACCTAACCTGAACAGTTCCCGCCTCGTAACGCCTTCAACATAAGCAGACCCGAGGTTGCCTTCCAGCCATCGCCTCATAAACTTCCAGCATAATTCATAAGTGAACTCAAAGTTCTGAATAGCGCCTGCCCTTATGGCATCTTTTGTATCGTTGTCTAATCCGGCGGTTAAACTGCTGTTGGCGACTTTTAATGTCTTTTCCAAAGATTCAATTGCCTTGCGAAGACTGCTTAAATCAAGCTTCATTATTATTTACCTCCAAATCCTGCTTTGGGTCAATTTGGCTGTTGCTTTTTTTAAAATTGCGAGAGAAATCGAAGGTCGTTTTCGAAAAGCAGCCTTATGTCTGTGATGCCGTACTTTCGCATAGCAAGGCGTTCGATGCCGAAGCCGAAGGCCCAGCCGGTATACTTTTCGCTGTCAATGCCGACCGCGTTAAAGACGTTCGGGTCGACCATTCCGCAGCCGCCCATCTCTATCCAGCTTTCTTTGCCGGTCTTGTCAATCCAGAGCAAATCAACTTCCGCACTTGGTTCCGTGAACGGAAAAAAGCTCGGGCGAAACCGCCATTTTGTATCGGCGCCGAAAAAGGTGCGGATGAACTGGTCGATAGTAGTTTTCATATCAACCATCGTAACACCTTCATCAACAACTAATGCCTCCAATTGATGGAACATAAACATGTGCGTTGCATCGACGGTATCGGGTCTGTAAACGCGGCCGGGGGCAACTACGCGAATCGGCGGTTTGGTGCGTTCCATAACGCGGATTTGAATCGTCGAGGTCTGGCTCCTCAGGAGCGTATTGTCGTCGATATAGAAATTATCCAGAGGGTCTCTTGCGGGATGTTCCTGCGGGATATTAAGTGCGACGAAATTGTGCCATTCGTCCTCAACTTCAGGGCCATATGCGACGGCAAAACCCATTCGGCCGAATATCTCAAGCAGCTCGTTTGTGGTCTGGGTAATAACATGAGGTTTGCCGATATTGGCAAGGATGCCGGGCAAGGTTACATCAATGAACTCTTTTGTCTGCTCTTTGGACTGCGACAAGGAGTTTTTCATCTGCTCGAATACTTCGGTAACTTCTTTTTTAACCTTATTCGCAAGCTGGCCTGCAGCGGGTTTTAATTCCGCAGGGAACTGGCCTATCTGGCTTAGCATCAAGGTGACAATGCCTTTGCGGCTTAGATATTTTATGCGGAATTCCTCCAGGGCAGCCGAGTCCGTTACTTTTTTAAGGGCTGCCAGAGCGTCTTCGCCGATTTTTTCAAATTGGTCAAGCATAAATTTCGTATCTCGTTTTTCGCATCTCGTATCTCGAAAAACAACTGCACATCTCAGCTTTATGCGATGGCGGCTTTAACGGCTTCGACAATGGCATCAAAGCCGGCTGAATCGGCTATGGCTATTTCGCTCAGCATTTTGCGATTGATCTGGATATTGGCCTTTTTGCAGCCATTGACGAACTGGCTGTACCTTAAACCACGCTCACGGCAGGCGGCGCTTAAGCGTATAATCCACAGACCGCGAAAATTACGTTTTTTGCGCCTGCGGTCTATGCGCGCGTTGACATTGGCACGAACAATGGCTTCTTTGGCGAGGCGATAGAGATGACCTGCTGCGCCGTGATGTCCCTTGACTGCTTTGATAACTCGTTTGTGTGCCGGACGTCTTGCGGCACCTTTTCTGGCTCTTGGCATATCAGCTTTCCTTTAATTGGTTTGTTAGTATTTATTGGCCTGCTGGCGGCAGCTGATTTGAAGCCGAGAAGCAAGCCGTATCCAACATTGATTATTGACAATCAATAATCAATGGAGAGTAAGCAGTACGCTGCTTACTGATTTAGCATAAGCTTGACTTTCTTGGCCAATACAGGAATCATAATAGCGGGCCTACCTATCCGCCTTCTGCGTCTGGCGCTTTTTGTTCTCATAAGGTGGCCGCCATACGGGCCTTTATATTTAACCTTGCCCGAAGCTGTAATTTTGACTCTTTTCTTGAGCCCCTTATGGGTTTTTTGTTTCGGCATCTAACTAATCCTTCAATAAAACGTATTTCAAAAGACGCAAAAAAATTGAAACCGATAGTCTAAGCAATTTGCAGCATCAGGTCAATAGTATTTCTTTAAAAAATTCCCCGCCCCCGAATATCTTTCGGGTCAAACCCCCTTTGGAAACAACAATATTAACCACGGAACTAAAAGGTTATTTCGGGACCATCAACAAAATCATTCGTTTGTTAGACATGGTGCTGGGCTGCTCAACTTTGCCGACATCCTGTATGGCTTCGATTATCTGGTTGAAAACCTCGTAACCTTTATTGTTATGCAGCACCTGCCGCCCGCGGAACATCATTGTAAACTGGACTTTATTACCCTTCTGCAAAAATTCACGTGCGTGGTTGGTTTTTATTTCCAAATCATGTTTGTCGGTTTCTAGTCTGAGGCGTATTTCCTTTAATACGCCGGTGTAATGCTGGGTTTTTTTTCGGCTCTCACGGTATTTTCGTTTCTGTTCGTAAAGCCATTTGCCGTAATCCATTATTCTGCAGACTGGCGGATCGCTTTCGGGCGAAACTTCCACAAGGTCCAAGCCGGCCTCGCGGGCCTTGCCCATTGCAATATACTTTTCCAGAATTCCGATCTGATTGTTTGCCTCGTCAATCAGCCGAACCTGCTCTGCCCGAATTTGAGCGTTTATCCTTAATCCTTTCTTGCTGATTTTATATCACCTTGCCTTTCTTAAACTGGTTAATAATAATTGATTATCGCGTTACCGATTTTACAACGCCAGGTCTATCTTTTTATCGGCAATTTTGCGAGTTGCCGCACTTAAAAATTCGTCGATACCGACTGTTTTATTCTCCTGCAATCCGTGAATTCTTACATTGACGGTATTGGACTGCGATTCCTTTGGGCCTACAACGAGCATATATGGTAGTTTTTCGCCGTGGGCTTTGGCGATTTTAGCGCCTATTTTCTCATTTGATAAATCCACACCACACCGTAATTGCGCATCTTTTAGTTTGTGCTGAACCATAAGGGCATAATCGTTGGTTTTTTCGCTTACGGGCAGTATCCTTACCTGTTCTGGTGCAAGCCAGAGCGGAAAATTGGCAGCGTAATGTTCAATGAGAATGCCGATAAACCGCTCGAACGAACCCAAAATCGCTCTGTGAATCATAACCGGCGTTTTCTCGGTATTATCCTTGTCGGTATAGACAAGGCCGAACCGACCAGGCATTGAAAAATCAAGCTGAATTGTCCCGAGCTGCCATGACCTCTTGAGGCAATCCTTTATATGGAAATCTATCTTCGGCCCATAAAAGGCACCGTCGCCTTCATTGATTTTGTAGTCGATTGCCTTGTAAGCCAGGGCATCTTTAAGGGCATTTGTGGCCACATCCCAGATTTCATCGGAGCCGATGTGCTTTTCGGGTTTGGTGGATAATTCAATATGGAAATCCTCGAATCCAAAGGCGTGATATATCTCGAAGGCAAGGCCGATAACGCCTATTATTTCAGAACTAATCTGCTCTGGCGTACAGAATATATGTGCATCATCCTGGGTAAACTGCCGAACACGGAACAAGCCGTGCATAACGCCGCTTGCCTCGTGCCGATGTACAAGTCCCAATTCCGCAATTCGCAGCGGAAATTCACGATAGGAATGCTGACCTGAGCTATACACCAGACACCCACCCGGACAATTCATCGGCTTAATTGCATAACCCTTGCCGTCAATTTCCGAGAAATACATATTCTCCTTATAATTATCCCAGTGGCCGCTTTTGTGCCAAAGCTCCTGATTAAGGATTATCGGAGTCTTGATTTCCTGATAGCCGTATTTATCGTGGATGCTCCGCCAGAAGTTTACGATGGCGTTCCAGATAATCATTCCCTTTGGGTGGATAAATGCAAAACCCGGGCCTGCTTCGTTAAAGCTGAATAAATCAAGCACCCTGCCGAGAACACGGTGGTCGCGTTTCTGTGCTTCTTCGAGCCTGTTGAGATAATCATCGAGGTCTTTTTTTGTCGGCCAACTGGTGCCGTAAACCCGCTGGAGCATTTTTTGAGTGGGGTCGCCGTGCCAGTATGCCCCTGCGACGGACATAATCTTAAAGCTTCCTACTTTGCCCGTGGTCGGAACATGCGGACCGCGGCAGAGGTCTTCGAATCCGTCGCCGTGCGAATAGAAACTTATAGTCTCGCCCGTTGCCCGCTGGATATTGTCTGTTTTGTATTTATCTCCTGCCAGTTTCTTAACGGCCTGCTCCCTGTCCATTTCCTTTCGGATAAAGGGTTTGTCGGCCTTGACGATTTCCCGCATCTTCTCTTCTATTCGTTCGAAGTCGCCGGGCCGAATCGGCTCATCGAGGTCAACGTCGTAATAAAAACCGTCCTCTACAGTCGGCCCATAAACAAGCTTTGTTGCAGGCCAGATACTGCATATCGCCTCTGCCATTACGTGGGCGCAGCTATGCCGCATTATCTCAATGGCCTGTTTATCTTTGTCGGTAATAATCTGGATGGCGGCGTCGCCTTTGAGTTGAGCGGATAAATCCACTAATTGACCGTTTACTTTGGCCGCTATGGCGGCCTTTGCGAGCCTCGAACCTATTTTCTCTGCTATTTGTATTAAGGTAGTGCTTTCAGCGACTTCTATTATACTGCCGTCAGGCAGCGTTGCTTTTGCCATATATTCGTCCGCTATCGCAATCCTTTATATTTACACAGGTTATCTGCAACAGACGCTTTTCGAATTCCTGCTTTATGCGCCCATCGCAGATAAACAAAATATGATTCTAACCCATCTGTTCAATTGTGTCAATACCATTTATAACTCAAAATGGAATGGGGGTGCACCTGCCGTTTGTAGGTGGATTTTTCGGCTCGACTGCGATGCTGGATGAACTTCATTGAATGCCCACATTTGCAGGCAATAGAACTGCCCTGATAGCCGTTTGGCTTGAGATTGACCATCCTTTGCAGAAGTCCTTGTCCGAGCAGTTGCATTTTTTCTTTTACAACTCTCTCGAGGTCTGCGAAATTATGGCTGACCAGTTCAAAATCATGCTTGAATGTTCGTTCCAATTGTTCGATAATTTGCTCATTCATTTTTTTGCCTTTCATTGTAAGGTTAAAATTGGTTTTCCCTACATGAAAGGCAATTTTTGTGCCAGTTCTACCTACAAACGGCAGGTGCACCCATGTCATCATCGTAACCATAAGCTAAAACCGAGAGGCCTCTTCCCGGTGCCGACATCATCAAAAGCACTGGTCTGCCAGCATCAATTTCAGCCTTGATAGGGTCAAAAATATCAGACGTCTCCACATATGGCTTAGTAATTGCATGGTATCCATCTTTCATATCGTAAACGCTGGTGTCATCCCACTCGGCAAATGATTTTAGAGCTGAGTTAATAGAAAAGTTTTTTGTTAAACCCTTGCTGTCAGTACCGAGAAAACTTGCAAGGCAATCAGGCGGATTCGTAATTTTATCGGAATTTTGAATTTTAGCGTATTAAACCGTAATAAAACTACTTTGGCAGGGGAAATCACAAAACGTCCCTTGCCAAAGTATTGTTGCTAATTTAGCCTGCAAAACAGCTAAAGTATCCTTAACTAACACCCGCTGCTACTACTGCTGCTACTACTGCTGCTACTACTACTGCTAGGAGATGGTGCAGGGCCAAAACTACTACCCGGATTCCAGCTGCTCGGACAAGCATTTGGGTCAACCCATTTGGGGTCAGAAATCCCGACTGTTACGTTGTTACTTATCGCAGCATGGGGTATTTTCAACTCCCAGATAGGATGCTGGGTGCTTGGATCGTTCTTACTGGTCTCGTAGCCTGCGGCTTGTTTCCAGCCCAGCGTATTTGGGTCAACGTCCTGCCACTGCGACCCAGACGTATTCTCTCTTTTTTGTAAGGTAATATCATCATTACCATGGATTTTCAACTGCCAGTGCATATACGGACTAGGGCCAGTATCTGTCCAGGTAAAAATGTTATATCCATCGCAGCCACTCGGATCGTTTGGGTCGTAATTCTCGCTCGGATTGTACCAGTCGTTGCAGATATAGAAACCACCATTCGGATCTGGAATGTTTCTACTGTAGCACTTGCTGTAACTTCCGGTTTGGACTACTCCTGGATTGTTATTAGGATTGTAATCTGTGCAACCCGGTTCGTTATACTCATTATCCGGGTCCAGCTTACCATCAACGGTAGGTTTATCCGGCGGAGCTATCGCCCAGACCACCAGGGCCGGCACTGCAATCAACGCTAATGCGATTAATACTCGCGAAAGGATTTTTCCTGTTTTTGTTCTCATTGTTAATTCTCCTAAATATTAGGTTATATTTTCTGTTACTTTGTTTTTTTAGAAACACTGCTGCCGGATTAAATTGCTCACGGCTCCGGCTGCACTTCAGGAACTGTATACGTTACCTCAAGAGTACTATCCCATACTCTAGTTTCAGGGGTAAAGGTCGGTTCAAAAACTGAATCCGCAATCCCTCGACCAAGCTGGATATTTGTAGCAGTTAATTCCTGCTGGCATACCGCATCGCTGGTCTTGCTTGCATGCGGCCTGTTGTAGGTAATACATATCGCTTTTTCGGGTACGTATACACTACCGACCTTGGTTAATTCCTTAACTTCAACGACTCTTTCAAGGCATTGGAAGTTGTACCAGTACTTTTCTACTTTGACAGGAGCGTAATTGCTGCTCGGATCAAGATAGACATTGAAGCTGCGAAGGATAGTCCCTTTAGGGGTCTTTTTGTACAATTTCACAAGCTTGCATGATACTCCGTTGATGGTGTAAGAACCTTCCTGTATCTCGGCATCCATATTAGCCAATTCACTGCTGAGCTTCGTATCTCCCGTAGCGGATAAAGCTAATACCGGATTGAACCATTTCCTGAATCCGTGCCAGCGGCCGGAATTAACCTTGCCTAAAGTCAGTGATTTTGTAACAGGCTCAATGTACTTGGTATTTGTGCCGTTGTAGGCTGTGGACTCCTCAATCTGCTCGGTGGCTGAGGTAGTCTTGTAGTATGTCCGGTCTAATCTTATTTTGTCACCTTTCTGCTGCCAGACACCGGTTTCCTGCTTCCACCAGCCAGGATATCTTTCATTAGCAGAAGGCTGCCAGTTTGGATCGACTCCATAAGGCTTGCGAATACAGGTGTATTCGATTTTGATGTCCTGAATACTGTTTTCAGCATTGCTTACTTCTGTTACAATGCTCTGCAGGGTTGGCTCTTCGGCTGATGCTGTTGTGGGAATGCTCATAATCAAGGCCCCGCACAACATTACCAAAGCTAACCCCATTCTTTTTGTTCTTGCATTCATTTGTTTGTCTCCTAAATTGTTAATTACTTTTGACTTATTTTTTGAGTACACACCAACTTTATCTTTAGAACTTAAGCTTTATTATTTTACATTGCGTTACCTCCTTTCCGCCATTTTTGCTTTAAGCTGCTGCTTGCTGCTTTGGCAGGGGAAATCACAAAACATCCCCTGCCAAAGTGTTATTGCTCATTGAGTCTATAAGGCGACTAAGTTACTTTTTATTTACATCCACTACTGCTACTACTACTGC